>Ga0213825_1000846_pt1 | contig 21994 bp, 21 predicted proteins | sample MC6MC0900MG_FD_179896 | JGI IMG/M metagenome (GOLD analysis project Ga0213825, IMG submission 179896) | Enriched soil aggregate microbial communities from Iowa State University, Ames, United States - MC6-MC0900-MG | ecosystem: Environmental > Terrestrial > Soil > Unclassified | place: USA: Iowa... | reverse complement strand
GTCTGATATGGATTATCTGGTTACCGATAGATCTTTTCCGAAAGAACAAATCAAGGAAATTACTGCGATGAACGTCTCATATATTCTTGCACAATAAATAAAATTACCATGAGAGATAACATCTACATGCATGGAAAAGGCCGCAGTTTAAGACTGTGGCCTTTGCTTTGCTGATGGGTACCTTTTCCATTATTAATGATCCTCAAGTTTTTAAGCTGCTTTCTTTTGATAGCTTATGATAAGCGTTGCAAAAACTACAAGTACACAACCTGCAGCTTGATACTTACTGATTGAATCTTTTAATATAGTGACAGAAAACAATGTTGAACTAATTGGAATAATACCTGCAAATGCCGCAATGGTATAACCGTTACACCTTTTAGCCCCTGCAAACATAAACGCAAAGGCAACGATTGTAACAATACTGCCATACCATAAGAAGGCAATCCAGCCGCTGATCGGCAGCGCTGCGATTGCTGCCCAAGGCTGTTCCAGTAAGGCGGGAATAAGGCACAGTATCATAGCACAAATACTTACAAATCCAGCGTGGACCAATGGGGGCAGTGTTTCATCACCTTTTGCACCTACATGGATTTTTCGTGAAAACGTTGTAAATAGAGATTCACAAGCTGCCGCACATAATACATAGATTACTCCGATTGGCTGAAAGTTTTCAAGCGTTGTCTCAAATGGAAAACCTTGTACCAACAGTACACCGGCAAACGCTATAAGAACACCTGTTACCGTGCGTAAGCTTAAATACTCATGCAGCATCAACCAGGTGAGCAATGCAGTGATTGCCGGCGTGGCCCCTGTAATAATCCCTGCTTCTGCAGCCCCGATATATTGCAATCCGGTTGTCAAAAACACCCGGAAAAGGAAACTGCCAAACATAGCCTGCAACAAAATGACCGTCCAGGTTTTTCTTGACAGGCACTTTGCTGTATCATACATGTTTTTACCGCAAAACAGTACCGCAGTTAAGGATGCGAATACCAGGCTTAGAAACGTGGTGGTAAAAGTTGGAAGATATGCGGTTATAAAACTGGCAGCAATCACCGAAGAACCAGCCAATATAAATGCTATCGTTAAATATAATCTCCCCATAACGGCCTCAATAAACATTTATGGATTGTACATCCACACCTGGAATTGCTTGCAACAGATAAGAAGATAATGTTTTTAAGTGCGCATGGATTAACGGTTCGGTCACGCCTTCAACTCCGTATACGAAATAGAGTGCATTTTGAGTGGCTTCTGTAATTCTTGTCCGGTAATCAGGTCCGTTCATTATGCTTGAGAGTATCCCTTTTTCATCAGATAAGTACAGATCGTTTTTTATAAGCTGCTGTTCTTTCCCGGATATGCCTGTATAATTCAATGGTTCTGTGGCGGCATTAATTGTCAGATCACCTTCAATTAATTCTAAATCGTGTCCGGCAGTAAGCAGTAAATCTTTCAACTCGGCCAAAAACATGGCTTCTACGGGTACACCGACAGGTGGAATACTTTTACCCTTTAGCAAAACCGATTCTAACTGCCCCAATACATGATAGGTTTTATTATAACGCTTATAGTAGGCTGCGTAATGACAAAGCGGTTCTTTTGTCAAGGCGGGTTTGCGCTCGTAACCGGAGTTATTTAACTTCATCTGCGCTATCTCTGTTGCTATTATGTTATCCATAACAGCACGTTCAATCGGTGAACATAAACCCTTAACAATCATCATGCCGAATTTCGTTTCTGGAAAAGTGTTTTTCACAGAGGGGGATATTTTTATCATTTTCTTTCCGTCCTTTCCTTTTTGCAGTGGTATGTGCTATAATTCTATCATCTGGAAAGTGGTCTTAAAAGTTCCACTTTTTATCTGATTTTATAGAACCACTTTTGAAAGGAATGATCGGAATGTGGATTACGATTGACCGCCAAAGCCAGCTAACACTTGCCCGCCAAATTTATAAACAAATCTGTCAAATGATTTTAAATGGCACACTGGAATCCGGGCACCGGCTCCCCTCTACAAGAAAATTATCTTCTGATTTATCTGTCTCAAGAAATACTATAATTGAAGCTTATAGCCAGCTTATTGCAGAGGGGTACTTAACTACTTATAAAGGTTCAGGTACCGTTGTTGCCCAAGGATTACACGCTTTCGATATTGGGATATCTTTCAATCAAAGTCCTGCGCCAAAGCAGGATAAAGCACCGCTTCCAAAAGAAATGATTGATTTCCGAACCGGAATACCTGCGCTCGAATACTTCCCCCGCAAGGAATGGGGCAATCTCTATCGGGAAATATGCAACCAGATCCCGGCCTGTGCTTTCGGCTATTGCAGTACATCTGGAGTATGGGAGTTAAGGGTAACGATTGCCCAATACTTATATCGGACAAGGGGACTGTCATGCGACCCTGCCCAGATCATGATCACCTCAGGTTCAACGCAAGGATTGTCGTTGATTTCCCATGTACTACAGGATAAGCAAAAGGTGGTCTTAACAGAAGATCCTTCCCATGCAGGACTGCGGAAGGTAATTACAACGGCGGGTTGCTTTATCGAAGGCATTTCTGTAGATGATAAGGGACTGCGCACAGAATTGCTGGATATCCCAAGGCAGATCTCATTCATATATGCCACGCCATCACACCAGTACCCCATGGGAAGCATTCTGCCTATTCAAAGGCGGCTGGACTTAATCCGGTATGCCGAACAAAATAATTGCTATATTGTAGAAGATGATTATGACAGTGAATTTCGATACGAAGGACAGCCTGTAAGCTCTCTATACGAATTAAATCCGGAACGGGTGATTTATCTCGGCTCATTCAGTAAGATATTGGCCCCCGCATTCCGGTTGGGATTTATGATTTTGCCTAAGGAGCTGGTCTCCCCGTGTAAAAAGCTGAAAATGTATTCCGATGTCCATACGGATGCATTGGGGCAATACACTTTGGCAAACTTCATACAAAACGGCGGTTTTGAAAAGCACATATGGAAAATGAAAAAGCATTATGGCAGAAACCGCAGTTTACTCCTTGCTGAACTATCAAAACATTTTCCAGGCCAGTATGAAGTCTTAGGACACGCTACGGGCTTACACCTTGTTGTACAATTCCATAACAAAATGTTTACTGATAAAATAATTCGTGCAATAGCCAATAATGGCGTACGTATCTATCGAGCAGGAAGTTTTTATCTGAAAGAAGATGAAGAACACAGCAATGAAATTATTTTGGGTTATTCCCATTTGTCCTCTGAAGAGATCGCAGAGGGGGTTAAAATTATCAGTGACATAATTTCATAGACAGCAAAGATATGGGATACCTGAAACTTTAAATGAATAGGACAAGAGAGGGCACCCCTCAGTCATTTCACGACTTTTGGGATACCCTCTCCTTTTATCTATTCTCAAAAAATTATATGTTCAAAAGCAAAGCCCAAGCAGCTCTTTTATTTTCACCAGCGTTAAGTTCAGTTAAGCTGCATTATAATGACATTGCCGAATACTCATCTACTGGTGTGTTATACAAATCCACGTCAAGCTCTGATGTCAGCCTTGCTGTTACAAGGCCGGCCAGCATAGCATCGTTCACATTCAAAGCGGTCCGCCCCATATCAATTAAAGGTTCCACCGATATTAACAGTCCGGCCAGGCCAACAGGCAGATTCATGGCGGATAAAACCATCAAAGCTGCAAATGTCGCACCGCCGCCAACCCCGGCAATACCAAAGGAGCTGATTGCAACGATAATAGACAGTTTTGCAATGAAACCAATACTCATAGGGTTAATACCCACCGCAGGGGCGATCATGACAGCAAGCATAGCGGGATAAACACCTGCACAGCCATTCTGCCCGATTGTTGTTCCGAAAGATGCGGCAAAATTGGCAATACTTTCAGGAATGCCAAGCTTCTTAGTCTGCGTTTCAATCGTTAAGGGCAGCGTACCCGCACTGGATCTTGACGTAAAAGCAATGGTAAGCGTTGGGAAGGCCTTCTTGAAGTATGTTGCTGGATTTAATTTCATCAACAGGATAATTAAAAAATGTATGGCAAACATCACAATCAATGCAACATAATTTGCAATGACAAACTTAGACAGGGCAATAATGCCTGCTATGTTCGTTGTCGCAATTGTCTTTGTCATAAGTCCCAGAATGCCATACGGCGTTAATCTCAGTATAAAAGTAACCATCCGCATAACTACAGCATAAAGGGAATTGATGATTTTCTGGAACGTTTCAGCTTCTTCCGGTTTTTTCTTTTGTATTCCCAATGCGGATATGCCAAGAAATGCGGAAAAGATAACCACTGCTATGGTAGAGGTAGCCCTGTCTCCGGTCATATCCTGGAAGGGATTTTGGGGGATAAAGCTCAATATCTGCTGCGGTATCGTCTGATCCTGGACAGTTGAAACTTTTCCTTCAAGATACTCGGCCCGGTCTGTCTCCGCCTGGCCCACGGTTATTTCTTCCGCTGTCAGATGAAAGGTATTTGCCGTCGCAATACCCACCAATGCGGAAATGAACACAGTCAGCAGTAAGGTTGCCAGCACATATGTACTGATTTTCCCCAAGCTTGTATGGGACTTTAAATTAACGATGGCCGATATAATGGAGACCATAATGAGGGGAATCACAATCATTTTCAAAAGATTCACATAACCAGTACCGATAATGGAGATCCAATCCAACGAAGTTTTCAGTACTGGGCTGTCAGATGCAAAAGCAAGCTGCATGACACTGCCTATAACAATTCCCATAAGCAGAGCAGAAAATACTCTCTTGGCAAACGATATATGCTTCTTCTGCATATAGTAAAGAATTCCGACCAGTACAAGAATCACGGCGATTATAACCAAAGTCCATAACAAATCCATACATTTTCCTCCTTAAAAACCACACATTTTGAACACTGCAGTATCAGACATTTGTTTGCATAGTGACGGGGAGTGATTGTGAAACTACTGAAATCTTTCATAGAACGATGATCTACGGCGGCTTTGGAACTGTAACGGCATCAGATATTCCTTTACCCATACGCCCCCGGATTGATAAAGTATATTCACGAAGAATAACCTTAATGATACCGTTTACGAATGACTTCAACCGATCTTACCCTATATAACATATATGTTTAGTATGTTAACATTATGTGGTCAATATGTCAATTTATTTTTGATTGATTTTAAGCCATTGCGGAGGCGCAAAAAACGGAGTGCATCTTACATATGCACTCCGTTTTCCTGTCAGATACCGGTTAAACTTCTGCCGGACTATCTGACATATGCTTCTAAAACCTTAACCCCTTTATGTTTACTTTTTCCAGATGGAGCCATTGTGATTGAGGATACACCTGCCGGAATGATGAATGTTTCGGCATAGTGAACAATATAGGGCTGAAATTCATTACAAGGGGAATAAATGGTAATCTCATCGCCTTCCACCAAATTCAGCATCCTGACATTATTATCTATCTCCAATGTAACTGGCTTGGTAAATGTATGACGGAGAGTCTCTATAAACTCCAGTGGATGAAGACCTGTTTTTTCATTCAGATATCCCTCTTCCCTGTGAACCGTTTTAAACTGGTTCACCAGCTCATTCATTACAAAATCTGTATTATAGCGGGAATTGAGGACCTGTCTTCCCTCGTCTAAATAAATAGGCCTTGGAAGACCATCTAATCCCAGTCTGTCCCAATCCCAAAGCTTAAATGTGAAAATATAGGCAGAAGAGCTTATCTCCAATACCATACAGTTGGAACCTGAACAGTGAACCGTACCCGGAGGAATCAATATATGGTCATGGGACTTCACGTCAATGATATTGATATATTTTTCAGCAGGAAAGGATTTCTCACCCCTTTGTGCTTCTTTTAATTCCGAAAACATATCGTTGATATCCACATCATTCTGCACACCCAAATATATCTGTGCATTTTCTCCGGCATCAAGAATATAATAGCTCTCCTCCTGAGTAAAAGGCATTCCGTAATTTTCTTTTATAAAATCAGCAGTAGGATGGACCTGAAGGCTTAAGTTTTCTCCTTCCACCGTATCCAGAAAATCAAAGCGAATAGGAAACTCAGCACCAAAGCGGGCATATACCCGGTCACCAAGCAGCTCCAGGGGATGGGAAAGCGTGATGTTCATTGCCGGACATTCAAAGATATTTTCCCCGATTCCAAAAAGAACAGAATTTTCCTCGGGAACACCGTCAAAGCTCCAGGCAAAATTCTTTTTACCTCGGTCTAAATCGCATACCTCCTTCATCCACTGGCCTCCCCACACTCCTGGATCAAAATATGGTACGGTGCGGAAAGGTCGCCTGACAGCCTGGCTCATGGCTTCTTGAAATGCCCCCTTTGTAATCATGGCCGGCGCATTGCTTTTATTGGTATCCAGCCAGTAATCCGCCTTTGAAAACAGACCGCGTTTATGCTTATCGGCAATTCTCCATTCAATAAAATAGCCTCTTTTGTATTTTCCCAAATTATCTTCGTCATAATTAGTCTGCTTAAAGTTCGGCATACCCTTTCTGTAACGAAGCTGAATTTCCCAGCGGCTCAAATCCGCATAAATGAGAATATCCCCGCGTGATATCAGGCTTGCACCGAATCCATAGACAAGAACTCTTTTATCCTTTGCTCCTTCCAGCCTCTTTTGCATCTCTATGAGCGCCTTCTCATCTACAAAGTCTAGAATCTTTCCATAATACATAACCCCCATTACCCTGTCATCCGTTAAATGAGGCATCATCATCTTTGTAAGTGTCTGCCCGTCATAGAAAATATCATCACTATGTAAAACAAGCTCCGGGGCCAACTCTTTTTCCAGGTTTTTAAGAACCTCTTCCTCATCTACACCGGGATAACAATCTACCACGTATACGTTTCCCTTGCGGGAAAGCAGTTCTTTTCCTATTTCCTCATAGGAGGTGAAAATTTCCTTATCAAACCCATTTAAAGGAATCACAGGATATTTATCATAATTTGAAATTCTGCTTCTATGCTTCAATTCATTACCCCTTTTGTCATTAATTTGAAATTCTGTGAATGTCATCATTTAAAAAACTTAAAAAGTTCATTACTTCCTCTTTGCTCTCCAGGGCGAAAAGCTTCCTTCTGAATTCCTCATCCATCAGCTTTCTGGCAAGCGCAGCTAAAATTTTCAAATGGTGATCACTATGATTCGCTGCCGGGTTAGCGATTCCGAATATTACCTCAATATTGTCATCACTTCCCCATAAAATCTTATTGGAAAGCTTAATAAATACAAGAGACGGCTCACACACGTGTTGTGAATGGGCATGAGGCACCGCTACGCCAAGGCCTAAAGAGGTAGAAAGCTCCTCCTCCCTCCTTAAAATATCATGAATCAGGCCTTCCCTATCGTCTGTCCGCTTGTCTTTATACAGCATTTCTGCTATCTTATGTATCACCGCATCTTTATTTTCAAGCTCAGCCTGAACCTGAATCAGGTTTTCATTAATTAAACCCATCTCATTCTCCTCCCGCCCAATGGCATACTTATTCCACGTCCGGATTCTTTCTTGTTAAAACATATATTATCCCCACGGCAACAGCGGTTCCGATGAAAAAGCTGAGAAGATACAAGGGGATGTTGCTCACAAGCGGAAGAGTTTCCAGTCCTCCTATGGGGGCCGCAAGTGTAATTCCAAGTGCGGCAGTAATCGCTCCTGTTACACCGGCACCGATGCACAAAGCCGGCAGAATCTGCTTGGGCTTATCCATAACATAAGGAATCGCACCTTCTACAAAAAAACTGAGTCCCATAATATAAGCACTTATCTTCGCATCCCGCAGATGCGGTTCAAACTTCTTTGGGAAAAGTGTGGCTGCCACCGCGCAGCTGGTACTTACAACCATTGCACTGCACCCGCATGCCGCCATGATCACACTGGGAACGGCCGATCCGTCTGCGGCTGTTAAGGTAGCCACAGAGAAAAAATATGCCGTCTTATTAATCGGGCCTCCAAGGTCTAATGCAAGCATAACGCCAATGACTGCCCCAAGGATTGCTACATTTACTCCGCTTATGCTGTTAAGGAAATTCGTAAGTCCTGTATTAATGGGCGCAACAATAAGATTTACCCCTGTTGCCGCTAATGCGGCAATCGCAAGCCCAGCCAATGGATAGATCAGCAGGGTCTTTATGCCTTCTAAGGATCGGGGAAGTTTAACAAAACATTTTTTCAGCAGAAGAATTACATATCCGCTTATAAAACCGGCCGCAATGGCACCCAGAAAGCCTGTCCCGCTGTCCCTCGCAAGGGTTCCCGTAACCATACCGATTAAAATAGCCGGGCGGTCTGCAATGGAATATGCAATATATGCAGCCATGACGGGGAACATATAATTCATTCCAATGCCTCCTATTTTAAGGAGCCATGCGGATACTACGGTAGAAGAACCAAAGGTATCCGCTGCAGAATTGCCTACATCGAGCAGGAATGCAAAAGCGGTCATAATTCCGCCTGCAATAACAAAAGGTAAGAAATAAGATACTCCTGACATTAAATGCTTATAGAATTTTTTCATATTTGTCTACCCCTTATAAATTTCTACATGATTGTTTTCAATTTTCTCAAATATCTTTCCTGCATTTCTCACTGCTTCAGTAACCGAGGTTTCAATCAAAGGCTTTCCGATGAAACGGTCTGTTTCCACCAGTGTGTCAGCCGCAATAATCACACAGTCGGCATTTTTGATGTCGGTTTCATCAAGCCGGTTTTCTACCCCTCCGGCACCATTGGTTTCGATTTTCATCTCATAACCCATCTTTTTCCCGTACCTCTCCAAGCTTTCTGCTGCCATATACGTATGGGCAATTCCAGCAGGACAGGCGCAAACACCAATAATTTTTTTCATAAAATACCTTACCTTTCCTTTACTTTTTTATTTTTATAATTCTTAGCTCCCCATTTGCCATTTCCGGAAGTTCCCTGGATACTTCATGATGTTCTGACTCCTCCAGCATATCCGAAAGATAAACTTTTTTATTTTCCCCGTATCCTTTGATCTCGCCTCCTTTTGTAGATTGGATCTTATTATTATAAATTCTTAAAATATAGCTTTCAGAAAAGTCCGACTTTACAATGGTTCCAAAACTTCCATCCAAATGATCCAGCTCTATGAATTCATAGCTTCTCGGCAGCGTTCTGCCCAGAGGATTCGTAGGAAAATAAGAAATTGGGTAGATGGATTTGTCAAAATCCTGCTTCTGGTAATAAGAAGCTTCACAGGCATATTCAATATAGGCATTCGTAATCTTATTCGCATCAAATTCTTTTTCAAAGGAAAGAGCAAGCTCGAATTTGTTTTTCTTTTTCATCTGGGATTCAGGAGTGTTAAATACCATATAGTCAAGCCCGCTTGGCCTTCCAGGACGCCTGTTTAAATCCGGATATCCCAATGCGCCGTATGAACGGAAAAGAGGAACTGCTATATCGGAAAAATTATCGCCTATAAACTCATATTCTTTACTGCTTCTCGTGAATACGCTGGCGGTATAATGTTCATTTACCATGGATACATGGTTAAGCAATGGGAATGTGGGGCTGGGTTCCTCAAACCAGTTTTCTTCCTTCCATATTTTAAGCTCCCTGGGGTTTGTTTCTCTTTTGATATATCCGTATTGTGTTCCCGCATAGGAAAACTCATTCCCGCTTGTCCCTTTAAATACCAGCCTTACACGGTGCTGTTCTGATTCATTCTCTACTTCTCCGCTTATCTCAATCAAATCGCTTCCTTTCTTTAAAGCTATTTGTATTGAGTAAGGCATATCCTTATCGTTTATTTTGTTCCTGCGTTTGGATAAATCAGACGGTACTCTCATACACCCTCTGATGCTCATTATGCTTACTTCGTTTGCAATACAATATTCCGCCTGGGAATCGACCATATAATCATGGAGGATTAGGTCATGGTCCGGATATGAATAATCAAAGCTATCCCCTTCGTCACCTGATTCTTCCAAATAAATTGCCCTCTCAAGCTTAATGTTAAGCTTTTTGTCATAGATAACGATTCCATCCTGATTCTGGTAAATTTTATATCTACTATTTTCTATAAAACGATCGTAACGGGAGAACCGATTCAGGCAGGCTTCCTCCGTTTCAACAACATCAAAGGTTTTATAGGAAATCCCATGGAACTCATTGGTCTCCATAATAATATCTGTTTCATAATAAAATTTGCCGGGATCAATCAGCTGTGCATCCTTACGAAGCACGCCGCAGTTTTTTCTTCTGCTGTCTATAACTGTAAAGGAAAGACTTTTACCATTTTCATCAAGGATCTTAAAACCAGGAGTTTTTGTCAGTATTTTAATCTCGTTTATGATGCTTCTCTTCTTTGGCAATGTATGAAATATAACAAGTGGATACGACTTTCTCTCTCCCTCCTCCAGGGAAATGGAAACAAGTTTCATCAAATAATACTTCATAGAAACTGCAAGATTGAAAGCATTTTTCGTTTCTCTTTCAATATAAGCATTGGTTTCATCCGTAAGGTTCGCGGATGAATGTGTCTGGCATTTAACAAGGGTTTCCCATGCCCTGTCAATCAGTCCGTGATCGTACTCAATGCCTAGGGAATCCAGCATTGACATCATTGGCTGAAGTTCATAGGTAAGAATTCTTTCACATCTGTCCTGCAGACCTTTAATATCTGCTCTTGCAGAAAATATGGATTTGTGGACTCTGTGGTATTGGGTGGAAAAAAGTTCATGTTGGTGAACTTTTAAATTTTCACCCTTTTTTCTAACCTGTTTGATAAAGTCCTCCCATGTAGTAAGCTTAAACTCAATATCAGACTGTTTATCGTTATATTCTTTTATTTTTTCCGGAATATTTAGGATCGCAGGGTTTTGGTCAAAGCCCAGGGGAAATACAAATTCATTTTCAACAGTGGAAAATTTCAAAAGACGATCGATTAAGCTTCTTACACTTATTTTATTGTAGTCTCTGGCACCTTCTTCAAATAATATTCCTTCTTTGAACGCATAACAGCCATATCCATAACCGGAAAGCATGGTGCAGACTAAAAGTTCGCTTCCATCATTTGATCTCATATAAAATTCGCTTCCAAGTCCGTAGGATTCCCCCACCCCTCTGGTGATAACAAAATCCCTGATTCCAAACTTATTAAATATTTTAGGGAAGTCAAAGGAATGGCCAAAGGAATCCGGAAGATAAGCGATTTTTGATATTTTCCCCAGCTTTCTTGCCGTCTTCATTCCTATTCTTAAATTATTTACTACGGATTCCCCGCTTGAAATAAAGCAGTCAAGCTGAGAATTGAAAGGCCCAATGATCAGCTTTCCGCTTTTTACAAGCTCTCTGATACAGGCCTCATCCTCCGGGTGCATACTTAGATACTCATCAATGGGCGCCGTTTGCCCATCCAGAAAGAAATTTTCAACGCTTCCCTCCTTAAAGCCCCGGAGTAATTCCCTCATATTGTAGCTGAACTGGACGGCTGCATCCTGAGCGGTAAAATACCAGATTAAATCCCAATGAGTGTGATGAATACAATGAGCAATTTTTTTTGACACCTTGCATACCCCTTTCTTAAATTCATTCGTCTGTTTTCAAACCATGTAATGACATCATAATGTTATAACATTTAATAGTAAAAAGGACTGCGTCCTTTATGACTCCATGCAATTCACATAATATCGATACTCGCTGCCAATATAAAAACATTCCGAATATTCCTGAAATGATTTTCCCACATCAATATCTTTTGTATATCTGACACGCTTTAAAATAGGTGTGCATTGATCAACGCTTAAAATTTTCATAAGCTCATTATCCGGAAGAACAGCTTCTACATATTCATTGATAGAGTTTACAACAATTCCAAAACTATTCAGATATTCATAAAAAGAACCATAATAATCCTTGCTGTCGAGGGAGTATTTTTCATTACATAAAAAGTACGTATCAAAAAAAGCAAACGCACCTTCATGGGTTCCAAATACACGCCGCAGATTCATTACCGGTTCATTGATCTTCGTATTCAAAAAATTAGCGATCTTCCGGCTGGCAGGTATTTTCTGTATGGCAGCGTTTAATGTATAAGCTTCTTTCCCCAGGCCAGTCATCTCTTGTGTAAAGCTCTTAACCGGTGTTAAGTTTCCCTGCTCATCTATTTTACGGACAAAGGTACCGACTGCACGCTGGCGGTACAAAAGCCCCTCCTGGACCAGAAGATCAATTGCCTTTCTGACCGTAATTCGGCTCACATTATAAATTTCACACAGCTCCATCTCCGTTGGTATCTGCTCATCTACTTTCCACTCATCTGTGAAGATCTTAAAACGTAAATCATTAGAAACTTCTGCATAAAGGGGTAATTTATTAATATTCATAGACACTTATCCTCTCCATTGACACGAATATCCTGTTTTAAATGCAAATGTATTATTTGTTATAATGATATCACATTGGCATTACATAGTCAAGATATCAATGTATAAAAAACTAAAAAAAGACGGACTACTGTCCGCCGTTCCTTCATATATTTTCTCCTGCATCATAATTCACCTGTAACAACTCCATATACTTGGTGCCCGATCCGAAGGATTCTTCCGGTTTCTAATTTTTAAAAAAACACCAGTGCGAAAATAAAATATGTTAATAAGGCTATCAGTCCAAAAATCGATAAAAAGTAAACCATTCCTTTATAAATGCGCATATTACTCCCTTTTTAAAAGTTGAGACTTATAATTCTTCATTACTTTTTTTATTTTTTGTTTTAGCAGTCATTTCTTCCAACATGCGCATCAGTTCTAAAGCGCTTCGAAAATTCACATATCTTTTCTTCGTCAGCCTTCCAATCACTCTTCCCTGCATGCTGGCATTCTGGCGAAACTCTATCTTGACTATCAATGTTTCTTTAGCCAGATGAGCCCTGGTACCTAAGGTCTTACTATCCTGCAGCTGAATCTTTGCCTTTATTGGCAATCTGTTTTTCTCTTGGGTCCTGTATGTATATTCTTCAGCCATTATTCTATTAAGAAACCTTGGATTCGTGGTTGGTTGGGGGGTCCCAATCCAGTTGCATATTTCATCCAATTTAAGAATCAAATCGCCTACTCCGGAGAACCTGACAGGTTCATCGATGTAGCAGTTTAGAATTTCACCAAATAAATTTCCATCTTTTTCTTCATGAAAACAAATAAGCATCGTACTGATGCGGTCTGTTTCAGTCAAGCTTTGACAGACGTTTAGTATTTCATCGCTATATATCATTTGTATCTTATCCTCTTTTTATATCATAGTTTATCAAGTTTTGACTACTATATTATTTTTTACATTAAAATAATAGAGGACTTTTTTGCTTTAAACTGTCCTTAACCTGCACTTTTTTGTTCCAAATTTAAAATAATATCTGCAGGAATGACAATAGCCGCAATTAAATATGCAGCCTTATTATTTCAGCAGTAGGATCATATCAAATAAACAGAAAGAGGGAACCGTCAGGCCATGCACTTCACGTTCATTCGACCTAGACGGTTTCTTCCTTTTAGATATACCACCTACATCTCATGACTGATAGGAATAGCGGTATCCTCTGTAAAATTAATTATAAAACCATCGCCTGATCCCAGTAAAATAAAAGCAGCATAAGCAGGAATTATTTTTATCAGCCTCATGATAGATTTATCCGCATAACGTGCGAATTGCTGAGGAAGCTTTTCTTCTATATGATGAACGATTTCCCCATTGGTTTCATCACAGGGATGCTTTAGGGGGATGGCATGACCTGTAATCTGAATCGCCTCCACGCTCAAAGCAACATTATCATTTCGGGTGATTTGTTTGTATTTATTAGAGTTCTCTTCTGTAACGAAATAAAAACACCCATTATACGTATAAACATTCACCGTACGGGCGGCCACTCCATCACCATTTCTAGTAGCCAGTGCCATAATTTTGTTTTGCCCTATTTCCTCATTCAGTATATCAGCCGCATTTGCTAACATTTCATTCATTTTGAAATCACTCCTTTTTTCTTTACAGTATATCATTCTATTGTTGACAGCTATATGTCAAGGATTTATTATTTAATAAAATAATATTGGAAGTGATTTCATGAAAATAGACAGGTTAATAGCAATCATTATGATACTGTTGGAACAAGAAAAAATTAACGCCAAAGATTTAGCTGAAATGTTCGAGGTTTCACCGAGAACAATCTATCGGGATTTGGAGACAATTAATCAGGCAGGTATTCCTGTTCTGGCGACCTCCGGTCCAGGCGGCGGTATCGAAATCTTGAAAACATACAAAATTGAAAAGCGATTATTCTCTACATCTGATATAACAACTTTGCTTATGGGGTTAGGGAGCATTCAGTGCAATATACCAAGCAATGACATCGTGGGTACTCTCGCCAAAGTAAAGGGTATGATACCTCCGAATAAGCAGAAAGAGTTTGACTTCCGGGCGAATCAAATTAAAATTGATGCAGCTCCATGGCTCCATGCTGGCGGTTTATCTGATACAATTGAACTGATAAAAATAGCTTTAGAAAAGCAACAGCTTTTACGTTTTAATTATAGGGATATCAGAAGTCAAAAAAGTAACCGGGAGATAGAGCCATATCGTCTTTTGCTGAAAGGCGAGGACTGGTATATTCAGGGATATTGTCTAACGCGGAATGATTTCAGAACATTTAAACTATTAAGAATGCTAAACGTATGTATCTTAGAGCAAACATTTGAAATACGGGATTTCCCTTATGAAAAACTGGATTCTGCACAATTTAATGATAAGTCATTGGTAGCTGCCAAATTACGTATACATGAAACGATCAGAGATTCAATTGTTACCCGTTTTGGGGAAGAAAGCCTGACTCCAGAAGGAGGGGTCTATTATACCGCTGATGTTCATCTGCCCATTGATGATTTGGCCTGCAGTTATTTATTGAGTTTTGGAGACAAATGTATCTGTCTCGAACCCGAAAGCTTGAAAGAGAACATGCGCAGGCTGTCAGAACAAATATATAAATTATATCATTCAAGCTAATGACTGCGCCCCTTCATGGTAATCGGTTATAGCATTTTGCATGGAGGGGTTCCAGTGATCGTGATTTCTCCACCGACACGGCAGCACACCGATTCGCTTTCCGCAATAATAACACCTTGTACATCGCTCACATCGTCTGTATAGATTTTTCTGCATGTAATATCTCCTGCAACATGGGAATGGTATAGCTGTACTTGATTCGCCCGGATATTTCCGGTGATGGTACCGCTGCAGTAAACTGTCCCTCTGCAATAAACATCACCATTTACCTCACCTCGGATGAGCAGATCATCGCTGCTTTCAAGATATCCATATATTTCATCGTTTTGCATATCATTAAACTTTTCGGATTGAAAGAATTTATTATCCATTCCATCAATCACCTCCCTTTCACACTGTTACTTAATAAAGTACTTGATTTGATCAATATTATATGGTTGTTTTATCTTACCTAAGTAAATATCGTTCCTAACTGGCTGTATCTTGTATCAAACAAGAATTGGTAACCTATATTAAAATAATTTGTAAATTAAAAACATAATTCTGGCATTTTGGAACAAATTATCCTGAAAATATATTAAAAGTGCTATATTCAAAGCGTGAAATTAGGCAAACATGTGGCGCTCCCGCCGATCTTCCTGCCAATTTTATCAACACACGAAACGGAGGTGGTCTGTATCCCCAAGATCTATTCATCGGAAGACGTTTTAACTGCAGCAATGGAACGAATTAACATCGCATTCTCACATTTCTCCCATCTTTACCTCTGCGTATCCGGCGGGAAAGATTCGTCTGTTATGCTTCAGCTCTGTGCGTACGTAGCCCGGCAAAGGGGCAGGAAATTCAGCATACAGTATATTGACCTGGAAGCACAATATCAGGCAACCATTCAGCATATTGAAGAACTGCGCCGGATGACGGCAGATGTGGTAGACAGATTTTACTGGTGCTGCCTGCCCCTGTCACTTCGCAATGCGGTATCCGTCATACAGCCTAAATGGATTTGCTGGGACCGTAATGATCGGGATAAATGGGTGCGTGATATGCCTGATCACGATTGCGTGATAAATGAAAATAATCTGCCGGAGGATTGGACATGGTTTTACAAAGGCATGGAGTTTGAGGAATATACATACCGGTTCAGTCAATGGTTTCAAAAAACACATGGGAATTCTGTCGGCATAGGCATCGCCATCCGGAGTGATGAGAGCCTTAACCGTTTTAATACCATCGTCAATAAAAAGAAGGAGCGGTTTCAGGATTATGGCTGGACTACAAAGCTTCGTGCTTCTGATCCCGATTGCGAGATTTATCATTTCTATCCGTTATACGATTGGAGGACCGAAGACATTTGGTGCGCCGTAAGCCAGCTGGATCTAGCCTTTAATGAAATTTATGAATTGATGTACAAGAACGGGCTGAGCATCCATCAGCAGCGGCTTTGCCAGCCTTATGGTGATGACCAACGCAACGGGCTGAACCAGTTCCGTGCATTGGAACCGGAAACCTGGGAGCGGGTGGTCAATCGGGTTCATGGCGTGAATTTTGGAAATATCTATGCCAGATCGTCACTGCTGGGAAACATAAAATCAGAAAAACCCGGTGAAATGACCTGGCAGCAGTATACAGTATTATTGCTTGAAAGTCTCGGCTTATATTCACCTGAGCTGCGGGATCACTACTACCGTAAAATCAATACGTATATCCAGTGGTGGGCCTCACGCGGATATCCGTTGGATAAGATACCAGACGAAGCAGACCGGAAGCTGGAGACAAAAAAAAAGGTTCCATCCTGGCGGCGGATAGCCAGAGCTATTGAAAAAAACGACTTTTGGCTGCGCCGTCTCAGCTTTGCACCATCGAAGTCAGACGTAAAGCTTTTGATGCAGCTTAGAAAGCAATATCAGAATTTTATACATTTGGAGGACGCCCAGGATAATCAGATGCGTAAGATCATTACTGAGGAGGAAGACGATGGAAACGATACAATGCTTTGAAGGGAACTATGATAAGGCGCTTTTTTATTCAAAGATGGGGCGCTTTTTCGCAGAGGAGCGATACATTCGCCAGATGCCCTACCTTCGCAATGAGCCTGAACGGGTCTGGTTCCTGATTGAAAAAGAAGGGCAGGTCGCCGCTTTTTCCTCTCTGCTGGTTAAGGATGAATACATTTTGTTTTCTACGGAATATGTGGAGATTAGATATCGCAGACAAGGCCTGTTCAGAGCCTTAACAGATGCCCGGTTCGAATACTGCCAGGAAATCAAAATGCCTGTGCGCACCTCGACCAGCATCGAATTGGTCAAAGATTACTATATACGGCGGGGATTTTCAGTATATAGAAAAACAAAGAATTACTGGTTTTTATCCGGAACTATTCAGGAGGTTACCTATGATACACAAAAAAGAGAAAACAACAGAAACCTGCTATTCGGAGCTTGAGGCTTGCGTTGAAAAAATGACACAGCTCCTTAAAACAATGCGTTTGCATGACAAAGTGCAGGCACTAAATAAAATCCGCCGCGCATTAAGTGAATGTTCTCCGTTTCAAGATCCCGTTGATCTCGTGGAGTGGATTCCTGCCCAAAAAGTACAGGCAAACGATTATAATCCCAATAAGGTTGCTCCGGATGAGATGGAACTGCTTTACACATCGATTCGCTTGGATGATTTTACCCAACCAATCGTATCCTACCGTATCGACAATGATCACTATGAGATTACAGATGGATTTCACCGTAACAAAATTGGCAGATATCCCGAAATTGCGAAAAAGCGCCATGGCTACCTGCCTTTAACCATCATTGATAAGCCTCTGGACGAGCGCATTGGCTCTACGATCCGCCACAACCGGGCAAGAGGAACCCACCAGATCCGTTCCATGAGTGAGATCGTTGTCGGCCTGGCATCAATGGGGTGGTCCGATGCTAAAATAGAAAAAAATCTGGGCATGGAATTGGATGAGATCATTCGGCTGAAACAAGTGAGCGGATTGAAAGAAGCTTTCCAGAACCACGAGTTTTCCAAATCGTGGAACGAATTTGAATATAAATATTATAAATAAAAAGGCAGCTTCCATCACAATGATACCGCCGCCTCATTCTATACTGTTTCGTTTGCTTTTAATCGGGGATTTATAGGTATGCAGCTCTTTATTTTAAAAATCCCCTTTTCACTGTCCGGTTCAATAAATACCAGTCCACCCATCCCCTCAATCGTCTCTCTTATGATTTGTAACCCAAAACCATGATAATCCTTGTCTTCCTTTGTAGTCTTCGGTTCACCGCCCGAAATTATCAGCTCTCCGTTAAAGGAATTGGTTACCTCAATGATTGTCCAATCCTGCGTGCTGTTGCTTGTTACCTCAATAAAACGTTCGGAGCCGGATACCTTATTACAGGCTTCTATGGCATTGTTAATGATATTGGAAAAAACACGGACAATATCCAGTTCTGTCATTGACACGGATTCAGGAAGATGTGCATGTGCCTGGAAACGGATATTTTTTTCTTCACAGACACCGGCGGCATCCTGCAAAATGGCATCCAGGACAATATTGTCGGAATAGTCTTTGTGAATCTGCACGCTCCGCTGCATCGTATCATGAATGTCATCCAGCAATTTGATTGCCTTATTGTATTCCTGGCGGCGCATTAATGTTTTTAAAGAAGCCATCAACTTTTCATAATCATGACGAAAGGCCCGATAGCTTTCTGTATATTTGCGATAGGATTGGTAATGACGCATTTGACGGGAAAGCTGCTCCTGTAGTTGATGAGTAAATAATTCGTATTTAAATAATTCTGATATCCTAGATGTATGATTCAGGATAAACAGCAGCCATAAATTACTTATGATGCAGGAACCCATATAGAGAGTAGAATACCAATATTGCCTGATATCGTCATAGTAACGCCCATCATTAATAAGTGTGAGAAACAACCATTGAAAAAACAGATAAATAACTACAAATTTCAGCTGGCCCGGATTGTTCATTAAATACTTGATCTTTTGTTTGGGAATGAAGACATCGCGGATCATCAAGAAGTATAAAATTGCAAGAAGTACTGCTAATACAGAAATCATATCATAATACTGTTGAAGAACACTTTTAATGCTTATATGCAAAACAATAGAATAGATTGAAAAGACAATTCCCCGGCTGGAATACAAGGAAAACGTATAAATACTGCCCGCATAAAGAGTTTGAGTTGTGGTTCCGCTGAATAATAATCGGAAAGATATCATAAATGAAATAAATACCAGATATACAGCGATCCTTGAATCCAACAGTATATAGGCAGCTGCTGTTGTAATAGCATTGATAGCAATTGCAATAATATAATAAATCCAATGATTCCTTTTCACCTGAAACAGCTTTTTAAAACGCAGAAGAGTAAATGTATCATATGTAATCAGCGAAACAAGACTTATCATGATATTCTCCTATCCACAATCGTGAAAGTTGGTACGGCTGATATAATTGGCAAAAACCTGTTTCATCTGCTTGATATAAGTTGCACCGATCGGAATCTTTTCACCTGTTTTTAAAATTAAGACATTCTGTTCAAATTGCAGAATATAAGACATGTTCACAATATAGGAACGGTGAATGCGAACGAACCCTCTATGGAGTATTTGAGTCTCTATCTGCTCCATGGTTGAATAAAATTGAAATACTTCCCCTCCATTATAGTGAACGGATATAATCCGTTTCCAGATCTCGAAGAAGGCGATTTCCCTGAACGGAATCACTTTTCTAATACTATTCTTCCCCGTCTCACAAAGGAACATATCATTTTCCTTTTTTGAGGCCAAAGTAATAGCTCTGATAAATACTTCCTCAAATTTCGCAGTAGTAATTTTTGATTTTATTAAATATTGGACAGGTGAAATATCATAAGCATCGAAAACATAATCTTCACTTGTAGTCAAAAAGATAATTTCTGAACTGCAGCCAAGTTCCCGAAGCCTCTTCGCCGTGTCAAGCCCATTCAGCTTATTCATCAATATATCCAGGTAGATGATGTCTGCCTGGTTTGGTGAATCAGCTAAAAAAAACAAAAGTTCTTCTCCGCTTTTGAAATAGGAAATGGTGATTTCCACCTTGTTTTTCTTTGCAACTTTTTTAATCAGCCCGGCATATTGAGCACGGGCATCCAGATCATCATCACACAAAAATATCTTCAACATGACTGTTCACCAACCTTTCTCCAAGGTAATCTATCTCATCAAAGCCTTAATCTTGTGTATTGGCCCTGCACCATTCTCTTCCCCCCGGTTTCATGAAAATGTAATAATAGTATAGCACTCTGTAATTACTTTTTCAATTATATAATATATTCCATTGTATGTATTATATAAAGAATTTCATTGTTGATATTATATAATATATTTCTTAAAATCATGTAAAAAACGAATAAATGATTGATTTTGAGTATCTATTTTTCTTACAAACATATTTAATATACGTGTAAGCTTTTCCTCTATAGAATATTTGTTCATAGGAAATGCTCCCTTCTGGATAAACAGCTTTATTATTTCAACTGCTTAACTAAAAGGGAGCATTTCAAACTTTCGGGGGCCTAATTCATTCATGGAGCTTACTGCCAGAGCTTCGGATTCTTAACCTTCATTAATTGTTTCAATTGGGAAGAGCACCAGCCCCTGTACTTCTCTACCTAGTACGCTTTCAATGAAATCCCTCCGTCCTACTACATGAAACCCTTGAACGCCTGCCAGAGAAAATACCTTTTTATCTCCGATTTTGGAAACATCTATAACTGCCTTTTTAATCACACTGCGATCCGGATTGAACTTGCTTTGTTCGGTCAGGCAATCCACTTCATGTAACTCTGGACAGAAGTACAATTCTGCAAGTTCATTGAACGTATCCATCAAAACAATTTCCGTAAAGACGGTGTCAGGTTCATATAATGCAATAACACTTTGAATTTTCTCTGATACCAGAAAGAAAGGCCGGAGTAGAATATCATGAAAGGTCGTGTAGGCGTTTCCATGGAAAAACAGTAATTCACGCCCCGGATGTTTATGCGCCTGGTCCTGTTTTATATCCCAGATATCAAATGGGCTTACTGCAATAGGTATATCTGTGTCAGCCATAATTAAAAAATATTCCAACTATTCCGCCTCCTGATAATATGTATTTATGGTTCAGGTACATAGCCCTGGCCCCGGCCTTACAACGGAACATTCAGGGCAGAAAAACATTTATCACTCTAAAAACAGTGCATTGACCTTATCCCTGTTCTCTTTAGAAATGAGTGTTTTAAAAACCTTTTTCTCAGAACCAGACATGGAATGTACATCCTCACCTGACAGCCGTGTTACGCGGATCATTGATTCTTCTTCGTTTTGGGCTCCGCTTATTCTGTTCAGGCTCCAATAGATAGATTGAAGCTCGTCAAAATCGGCCTCGCCTGTTATTTCCACCTCATACGGAAATTTCCTGGTCTGATTATGTTTTATAGCATAGACGGCAAGCGCTTCGCAAAAATTATCCTCTCCCTCTATGAGCGTATAATCATCAGAAATATCAAGCAGACCTGCAATATAATCAATGTGATCAAACAGAGCCGTGTGTGCGGCTTCCATGGCTGCTGCAACATCAGGATTGCCTTCGTTTTTACCTGGAACCTTTGTTTCAGCCTGGACCTGGCTTTCCCCCGGAATCTTACTTTCCTCATCTTTACCGGTATCTGTCTGCAGCTCTTCCTCTTCCGTCCCATCGCTTTGTTCAGGTATGGAAGCATCGGATCCATCAGAACCGCCAGAAGTTTCCTGTTCAGCTGAATCCTTGGAAGATTCTCCATCGCTTTCCTCCGGCTCTGACACAGACGTTTTCTGTTCATCACTGCCCAAGGTTTCTGAAGGATTATTGGGAGCTTCTGTATCTTTTTCGTTCCCAGCACTAT
>Ga0213825_1000841_pt1 | contig 22068 bp, 19 predicted proteins | sample MC6MC0900MG_FD_179896 | JGI IMG/M metagenome (GOLD analysis project Ga0213825, IMG submission 179896) | Enriched soil aggregate microbial communities from Iowa State University, Ames, United States - MC6-MC0900-MG | ecosystem: Environmental > Terrestrial > Soil > Unclassified | place: USA: Iowa... | reverse complement strand
AGTCGCGCACCGAGAAGTCCTCGATGGCGTAGTACAGGGCGTTGCAGGTGAAGTCGCGGCGCACGGCATCGTCTTCGATGCTGCCGTACACGTTGTCGCGTACCAGCATGCCGTTTTCCATCTCGCGGTCGCCGCTGCCGTCATCGATGTTGGCGCGGAAGGTGGCCACTTCGATGATCTCGCGGCCGAACACCACGTGCGCCAGCCGGAAGCGGCGCCCGATCAGGCGGCAGTTGCGGAACAGCGCTTTGACCTGCTCCGGCGTGGCGTCGGTAGCCACGTCGAAATCCTTGGGGTTGCCGCCGACCAGCAGGTCGCGCACGGCGCCGCCGACCAGGTAGGCGCCAAAGCCCGACTCGCGCAGGCGGTACAGGACGCGCAGGGCGTTGGGACTGATGTCCTTGCGGGAGATGTTGTGCTGGTCGCGGGGGATCACGCGCAGACTGAACGGTGATGTAGCGGAGGAATTGATGTTGGCGCTTCCGGTTGAAGTTTCGGGATTGCCCAATGGCATCGAGGCCCATATACTAGCGCGCTGCGCAGTTCGCGACAAAGCCTGCTCCCTTCGTCTAGAGGTTAGGACGTGGCCCTCTCAAGGCTAAAACAGGGGTTCGAGTCCCCTAGGGAGCACCACCGCCGCCCCGCAGCAACGAAAAACCCCGCCTCGGCGGGGTTTTTGCGTTGTGGGGCGCCCTACCCCTCCATCTGCTCCAGCTCCCGGCCCTTGGTCTCGCGCACGTAGCGCAGGACGAAGAAGATCGAGGCCACGGCCGCGACCGTGTAGATGCCGTAGGCGCCGGCCAGGCCGATGCCGGCCAGCAGGATCGGGAAGCTGACGGTGATGGCGAAGTTGGCGCTCCACTGCGCGGCGCCCGCCACGGCCAGGCCGGAGCCGCGGATCTGGTTGGGGAACATTTCGCCCAGCATGACCCACATCACCGGGCCCCACGACATGTTGAAGAACACGACGTAGACGTTGGCGGCCACCAGCGCCAGACGGCCCATGCCATCGGACAGCTGCAGGTGCCCGTCGGCCAGGGTGCCGCTGGAGAAGGCCACGACCATCAGCGCCAGCGCGACGGACATGCCGACCGAGCCCACCCACAGCAGCGGCTTGCGGCCGATGCGGTCGATCAGCACGACGGTCAGCAGGCAGGCGCCGATGCTGAGGGCGCCGGAAAGCACGTTGATCAGCAGGGCGTCGTTTTCGGAGAAGCCGACCGCCTGCCAGAGGACGGCGCCGTAATAGAACACGACGTTGATGCCGACCAGCTGCTGGAACACGGCCAGGCCGATGCCGACCCAGACGATGCCGCGCAGCTTGCCGCTGGCTTTGTCGACCAGGTCGGACAGGCGCGGGCGGTGCTGGTCCTGGGCGAGCGAGCCTTCGATCTCGGCGATCTTGGCCTGGGCCTCGGCGGCGCCATACAGGCGGGTCATGACCGCCAGCGCTTCGGCACGACGGCCCTTCACCACCAGGTAGCGCGGGCTTTCGGGGATGGCCAGCAGCAGCACCAGGAACAGGGCGGAGGGAATGGCCTGCATCCAGAACATCCAGCGCCAGGCGGCCTGGCCCAGCCACAGGGCTTCGGTGGAGGCACCGGCGGCGCGGGCCAGCAGGTAGTTGCTCAGGAAGGCGCAGAACAGGCCGCTGATGATGGCGATCTGCTGCACGGTGGCCAGCCGCCCGCGATACCGGGCGGAGGCGACTTCGGCAATGTAGGCGGGCGACATCACGCTGGCGGCGCCGACGGCGACGCCGCCGAGCACGCGGGCGATGACGAAGGCGAGCGAGCTGTGCGCGGCACCGGCGCCAAGCGCGGACAGCAGGAACATGACGGCGGCGATGATCAGAACGCCGCGCCGTCCGATGCGGTCGCCAAGGCGGCCGGCGAAGAACGCGCCGAAGGCGCAGCCGAGCAGCATGGAGGCGACTTCGAAGCCGATGCCGGCCTCGCTGGACTGGAAGGTCTGCTTGAGGCCGTCGACGGTGCCGTTGATCACGCCGCTGTCGAAGCCGAACAGGAACCCGCCGATCGTGGCGACGCAGCTGATCAGCACGATGAAGGAGGTGTTTTCGCCGCGTGCGGCGTTGGCTGCAAGTGTGGTGGACATAGGGGTCCTGGCGGGAGTTGAATGGCGACGGTTCAGTGCGGCGGGGTGGCGTTCAGCAGGTTCTCACACGTTCATCCCCGGACACAAAAGGGCGCGCGGGGGCTGTGAGAGCGGTATCCCGGCGCCCCGCTGTCTACCGGTAGGCATCGGCATCTAACCCCACGGACCGCCCCGGGCGCATCGTGCACTGCGGCAAAGGCGCAACTGTTCTAGAATTGTCCGGCTTACTGTCGGATCCAGATCCTGCCATGCCCTTTGTCGTCACCGAAAACTGCATCAAGTGCAAACACACCGATTGCGTGGAAGTCTGCCCCGTGGACTGTTTCCACGAAGGCCCGAACTTCCTGGTGATCGACCCGGACGAGTGCATTGACTGCACCCTCTGCGAGCCGGAGTGCCCGGTCAACGCGATCTTCCCCGAAGACGACGTGCCCGCCGGGCAGGAAGGTTTCGTGGCGCTCAACGCCGAGCTGGCCAAGGCCTGGCCGGTGCTGACCGTGCGCAAGGACCCGCCTGCTGATGCCGGGGACTGGGACGGGATACCGGACAAACTCCAGTTCCTGGAGCGGTGAAACTGAAAAGGCGCCTTTGGCGCCTTTTTTGTTGGGTTGCGGTTGTTCGCCTGGTGCCGGGCGTTGCCCGGCTTCATGCATTGTGGCGAACAGCTGGGGTCTGCAGCCGTTCCTTGGCTTGGGCCGGCGGGGGCGGGTATGCGGGGGACGCCGTAAATACGTCCATGTAGGCTTGGTCGCGGCATCCATGCCGCTCACACCCCCGCACACCCACCCCCGCCGGCCCTTCGACAATTGGCCGGTGGCCATGGGAACCGCGGGTGTGCCGCCCTTTGGGCGGCACAGCAGGGCAGCACGCCGACATGCCCAGCGGTAGGGTTGGTTCCCAAACAACCGCCGTGAACGGATCAACGTCCGGTTACGCATGACCCAAATCGAGGCCAGTTGACGGCCAACGGCCGTCCTCCGCGTTTCCCGTGGCAACGACACACTGTCAAAAGGTGGGTCGGGGCGGGTTTGTGGGGGTGTGAGCGGCATGGATGCCGCGACCAAGCCCCCATGGATGGGTTCACGGCGTCCCCCACGAACCCGCCCCGACCCGCCTTAGCCAGGGATCGGATCAGCCAAGGGCTGTCCGCCAAAACGCATGAAGCCGGGCAACGCCCGGCTCCAGGGGATCGCTTGCAATCCGGGGCAGCCAGGCAGGGCCTGGCTCTACGGCGTCCCGGGTTGTGGCGTTACTGCGCCAGCTTGGCCTTCAGCTCGCCCAGCAGCTTGGTCGGGGCCGCGCCGGTGGCCGGGAGGCCGCGCGGGTCGACGGTCGAGATGTAGGCGCCGGCTTCGACGGCGACCACGCGGACCAGGAAATCGCTGCCTTCGTAGTTCACGTCGAACGAGCCCAGCAGCTGGGCCTTGCTGGCAATCTTCACGCCGTCCACCGACTCCAGCGCGGTGCCGACCTTGCCGAACACCTCTTCCTTGCTGCCCGGAATGGTGAAGCCGGCATTGTTGGCGGCCGCGGCAGGCGCCTGGGCCGGGGCCGGCTTGGCGGCCTGGGATGCCAGCACCGGCACCTGCGCGCCCGGGTTGTTGCCCGGCGCGTTCAGGTCCGGCGGGACTTCCAGCGGACGCACTTCCGGCGCCATGGCGTAGTCGCCGCGGGCACCCCGCTTGAAGCAGCCGGTGGTGCCGATCAGCGTAGCAGTGGCCACGATCGCAAACGACAGGACGCGGAGGACGGAAAGGGATTGACGCATGTGGATCTCCTGGGTCAGGCCACTGATATCAGTGGCTGGAAAGGGCTTCGAGCGCACCGACGTCGGTGGCCAGGTGTTCGGCGGCGGCGTGGTGCGCAGCCGAGAGAGAGAGCAGCGGCAGGCGCAGGCCGTGGCCGATGCCGATCCGGCGCAGCAGGTCCTTCACCGGGATGGGGTTGGGCTCAACCCCGCAGAATTCATGGAATGGCTCCAGGCGGGCATCCCAGGCCTCGGTAGCCTCGCGCTCGCCAGCGGCCGCCAGGTCGCACATCCGCCGGTAGGCGCCGGGCAGCGCATTGGAACCGACCGAGATCAGCCCGTCCACGCCCGACAGGATCGAACGGGCGGCGGTGCCGTCGTCGCCGCTGAGGATGGCGAAGGTCGGCGAACGCAGTGCCAGCAGGGCATGGACCCGGCCGACATCGCCTACCGCTTCCTTGATGCCGACGATGTTCGGGTGCGCTGCCAGCTCGGCCACGGTTTCCGGCAGCATGTCGCAGCCGGTCCGGCCCGGCACGTTGTACAGGACCACCGGCAGGCCGCCCTGCTCGGCCACCGCGCGGTAGTGCGCGATCAGGCCGGCCTGGGTCGGGCGCACGTACGGCGGGGTCACCACCAAAGCATGGGTCGCGCCCTGCTCGGCCGCCCTCCGGGTCTGCTCGATCGTCTTGGCCGTTCCCGACAGACCGGTACCGGCCAGCACCGGGACGCGCCCGGCCACGGTTTTGACCGCGCTGCGCAGCAGCTGGTCGTATTCGTCATCGGACAGGGTCGCGGCTTCGCCGGTCGAACCGGCGACCACCACCCCGTGAACGCCACCGTCGAGTTGCAGCTGCAGCAGGCGCTGCCAACCGTCGGGATCCAATGCGCCATTGGCCTGGAACGGCGTGGCCAGCGCGGTGATGAGACCGGAAAGGGACAAGGAAACGATGCTCGGAAGTGAGGGGGGCGAAGGCCGCTGAAACCACGGCCGGACGTACATTGCATGTTACTTGCGGGTCGAAAGCGCGGGCAAGTATGCTGGACTCCGGCGAACGCGCCACCGTCGGCGCCGTTCAGACTCATCCCGCATTACCGGAACCACCTTGACCGACACTACGCCGCGGCCTGCGCCGACCGAAAACCACCTCCTGATCAACGCCTACACGACGCATCCGGAGTCCCCCCTGCTGCCCGTCACCCGGCGCATCGCCGACAGCGGCTGCAACCTGGTCGATGCCCGCCTGTCCACCGTCGGCCGCGATGTCTCGGTCACCGCGCTGGCTACCGGCTCCTGGGACGCAGTCGCCAAGCTGGAAGCCATGCTGACCCGGCTCGAGCGCGAAGAAGGCCTCAAGCTGGTGTGGTACCGCACCGGCGCCAAGCAGGCGCAGTCCAACCTGTTGCCCTACATCGTCGAAGTGATCGCCGCCGACAAGCCCGGCATCCTGTTCCAGCTGGCCGACTTCTTCGACCGCCAGGGCATCACCATCGAGAACCTGCAGAGCACCCGCTACCGCGCCATGCAGACCGGCGCGGAGATGTTCTCCGCACAGGTCACCATCGGCGTGCCCGCCAACATGCATATCGCCGCGCTGCGCGACGATTTCCTCGAATTCTGCGACCACCTGAACCTGGACGCGATCATGGACCCGATGAAGTTCTGACGGCTTCGCGCGCCCGTCACCCGGGCGCGGTGTTTCATGCAGTTGTAAGACGCGTCACTCAGGCTCCGCAGCAAGGACCTCATGAACAACGGCGATACCCTGGACAGCTCCACCCTTTCGCTCCCGCTGGCCCTGTCCGGCGGCGAACACACCACCCTCGGCGACCTCGCCGGCCAGTGGCTGGTGCTGTACTTCTACGCCAAGGACAGCACCCCGGGCTGCACCACCGAGGGCATCGACTTCAACGCCCTGCTGCCCAGCTTCAAACACGCCGGCGCCCGGGTCTTCGGCGTCTCGCGCGATTCGGTCAAGTCCCACGACAACTTCTGCGCCAAGCAGGGTTTCGCCTTTCCGCTGGTCAGCGACAGCGACGAAGCCCTGTGCACCGCCTTCGACGTGATCAAGCTGAAGAACATGTACGGCAAGCAGGTGCGTGGCATCGAACGCAGCACCTTCCTCATTTCTCCCGACAGTCGTATCGTGCAGTCGTGGCGCAAAGTGAAAGTCGCCGGCCACGCCGAAGCCGTCCTTGAAGCCCTGAAGGCCGCGAAAACCCAGTGACCCACCGGTACCCCACATTGGCCATCACCCTGCCCCGCAGGTCGTGATGGCTTGTCCCTGTTCTGCCACCAGGAAATGACGATGACCCGAGGCAAGCGCATCTACGTTCTGGATACCAACGTGCTGATGCACGATCCAACCGCGCTGTTCAAGTTCGAGGAGCATGATGTCTACCTGCCGATGCAGGTGATCGAAGAGCTGGACAACGGCAAGAAGGGCACCTCCGAAGCGAGCCGCAACGCCCGCCAGGTCAGCCGCTTCCTCAACGAGCTGGTGCAGGCCTCGGGCCTGGACAACCTGGCCGACGGCATTCCGCTGCAACGCCCCAATGGCCTGCAGCTGCGCGGCAAGCAGAGCGTGGGCCTGCTGCGCTTCCAGACCAGCCATTTCGATGCTGGCAAGAGCTTTGGCGCGGTCATCCCGGACAACGCCATCCTGGGCGCGATCCTGGCGTTGAAGGAACACACCCCGGACATTCCGGTGGTCTTCGTGTCCAAGGACATCAACCTGCGGATCAAGGCGGCCATCGCCGGGATCGTGTCGGAGGATTACGAAAACGACCGCGCGCTGGACGACTTCAGCCTGCTCTACACCGGCGCCACCGAGCTGCCGGAAGATTTCTGGAAGAAGCACACCGAAGACCTGCGCAGCTGGAGCGACAAGGGCCGTACCAGCTACGAGATCCTGGCGGCCGAAGACGAAGACTGGCACCCGAACCAGTACGCCTACCTGCCCGGCGAGGATGAAGTCGAACTGCGCGTGGCCAAGGTCGATGCCAGCGGCAAGGTCATCCTCTCGCTGGTCAACGACTACCGCCACGGCAGCCACGCGGTGTGGGGAATCAGCGCGCGCAACCGCGAACAGAACTTCGCGCTCAACGCGCTGATGGACCCGGAGATCGATTTCGTCACCCTGCTCGGCACCGCCGGCACCGGCAAGACCCTGCTGGCGCTGGCCGCCGGCCTGGCCCAGACCATGGACCAGCAGCGCTACCGCGAAATCATCATGACCCGCGCCACGGTCAGCGTCGGCGAAGACATTGGTTTCCTGCCCGGCACCGAAGAAGAAAAGATGACACCGTGGATGGGCGCGCTGACCGACAACCTGGAAGTGCTCACCCACACCCAGGAAGGCGGCGCGTGGGGACGTGCGGCCACCAACGACCTGATCGCCAGCCGGATCAAGATCCGCTCGCTGAACTTCATGCGCGGCCGCACCTTCCTGTCGCGCTACCTGATCCTGGACGAGGCGCAGAACCTCACCCCCAAGCAGATGAAGACCCTGATCACCCGTGCCGGCCCCGGTACCAAGATCGTCTGCCTGGGCAACGTCGAGCAGATCGACACGCCTTACCTGACCGAAACCACCTCGGGCCTGACCTACGCGGTGGACCGCTTCAAGAACTGGCCGCACAGCGCGCACATCACGCTGCGCCGGGGCGAGCGTTCGCGCCTGGCCGACTACGCTTCGGAGGTGTTGTGAACCGTTCCTTCTCCCGCGCCCTGTTGCCGCTGGCGCTGGCCGCGCTGGCGGCGGCCTGCACGCCTGCCAACACGCGCCCCGGTGCGAGCGTGCCCACCGCGATCAAGACCGGCCAGTCCTGGGTGGTGACCCGCCCGGTGATCGTCGCCCAGGTGCTGGACACCTGTTCGCGCCCCAGCCCCGGGCAGACCCCGGGGCGGGTCACCGGCTACTGGGCGCCCAGCCGCCAGCAGGTCGAACAGCTGGAGGCGGCGTTGCCGCTGCTGGAACCCCAGGTGCCGCAGGTCACCGACTTCAACCGCCAGTACGTCGGCATCGAACTGGAAGGGCGCAAGGTGATCTACCTCAATGCGTTCCGGTTGCCGGACCACAGCGACGTGGATCCTTCGCGCGAAGCGATCCGGGTCTGCGATGGCGGACGCATGTTCTGGGGCGCGGTGTTCGATCCGGCCACGGGCCAGTTCTCCGAGCTCCAGTTCAACGGGGGCTTCGGCGCGTAGAGCCACGCCCTGCGTGGCTGCTGTTGCGTCCGGTACCGCAGCCACGCAAGGCGTGGCTCTACGTCCGGGGCGGCATGGCACAATCGCAGGATGAGCCCGTCCACGCCCTTCTCCGCCCTCACCATCGCCGGCTCCGATTCCGGCGGTGGCGCCGGCATCCAGGCCGACCTGAAGGCATTCGCCGCGCACCGCGTGCATGGCCTCTCGGCCATCGCCGCGCTTACCGCGCAGAACACCCGCGGCGTCACCGCGGTGCATGTACCGCCGCTGGAGTTCCTGCAGGCACAGATTGATGCGTGCTTCGCCGATTTCGACATCCAGGCGGTCAAGCTCGGCATGCTGGCCAACGCCGAGGTCATCCACCTGGTCGCCGATGCCCTCGCGCGCCATCGTCCGACCCACGTGATCGTGGATCCGGTGATGGTCGCCACCAGTGGTGCCAGGCTGCTCGAAGAGAGCGCGCTGCAGGCGCTGCGCACGCGGCTGCTGCCGCTGGCCACGCTGCTGACCCCGAACATTCCCGAAGCCGAGCTGCTGCTGGGCCACCCGATCGAAACCGCGGCCGAAGCCGAGGACGCGGCTGCCGCGCTGGTCGATCTCGGTGCCGGTGCGGTGCTGCTCAAGGGCGGCCACCTGGCCGAGGGCGCGCGGGTCGTCGACCGCTACTTCGACGGCGTCACCCGTGACGAATTCATCCATGCGCGCCTGCCGGTGGACGCGCACGGCACCGGTTGCACGCTGGCCTCGGCGATCGCCGCGCAGCTGTGCTGCGGGCTGTCGTTGCCCAACGCCTGCGAAGCCGGCATCGACTACGTCGCACGCGGGCTGCAGGGTGGATACACGCCCGGCCGCAGCGCGGTACTGGTGCTGGACCACTTCGGCGCGGGCCGCTCGGCATGACCCGCTCGGTGCGGGTACCGGTGCACAGCCAGGATCGGCACCGGTTCGAACTGATCGCCCGGGTGCCTGCACAGCCACGCGCGCAGCTGCTGTGGCTGCCGGCGCTGGGTGTGTCGGCCCGCAATTACGAAGCGTTCGCCGACGCGCTGGCCGCGCAGGGTGTCAGCGTGTTCCTGCACGAATGGCGCGGCAACGGCAGCAGCAGCCTGCGCCCGTCGCGCGACCAGGACTGGGGCTACCGCGAAATCCTCGAACAGGACCTGCCCGCCAGCCTGGCCGCCCTTCGCCTGCACGGCAACGCCCCGCTGATCATCGGCGGGCACAGCCTGGGCGGACAGCTGGCCTGCGTGTTCGCCGGGCAGCACCCGTCGCTGTTCGCGCGCTTCTGGCTGGTCGCCACCGGCACCCCGTACTGGCGTACCTTCCCGGCCCCGCGCGGGTGGCTGCTGCCGCTGGTGTACCGCTTCCTGCCGTGGCTGGCACAGCGCCAGGGCGTACTGCACGGACGCCGACTGGGCTTTGGCGGCACCGAAGCGCGCGGGTTGATCGCCGACTGGGCCCGGGTCGGGCTGGGCAACCACTACGCCGGCGCCGGCATCAGCGCAGACCTGGAGGCCGGCATGCGCCAGCTGCACGGCCAGGCCAGTGCGGTGGTGCTGGCCGACGACTGGTTCGCACCGGCCGGCTCCATGCAGGGCCTGCTCGCCAAGCTGCCGCAGGTCGCCTCGACGCTGACGGTGATGCCGGCCGATGCACTTGGGGCACGGGCCGATCACTTCGCGTGGATGAAGTCGCCGGAGGCCGTGGTGAAGGCGCTTTTTCATTCATTTGAATGAAGTCCTTCACAAAAACGTTGACGGACGCGGCGTCGATCCGCATAATTCCGCTCCTGTTGACGCGCCCGTAGCTCAGTTGGATAGAGTACCTGGCTACGAACCAGGCGGTCGGGAGTTCGAATCTCTCCGGGCGCACCATCAACAGGCTGGCGGTTTCGCCGCTGCCGGCAGCTTCAAGAAAAACGTGATGTAAATGCGCCCGTAGCTCAGTTGGATAGAGTACCTGGCTACGAACCAGGCGGTCGGGAGTTCGAATCTCTCCGGGCGCACCATTACATCGCGGCGACATTGCAAATGCGCCCGTAGCTCAGTTGGATAGAGTACCTGGCTACGAACCAGGCGGTCGGGAGTTCGAATCTCTCCGGGCGCACCATTGCAGGGTTGGAAAAAAGGCAGCCGATGGCTGCTTTTTTTGTGCGCGCCCGTCGACGCGGCCACGCAGGGCGTCGCGCTACGCCAGGCCGGATCGTAGCGCCACGCCCTGCGTGGCTGCCACCGCCTCCGCCGGCAGCACCGGGGCCGGACAGGCGCCGCCCGCATGATCGTCATGCGCCAGCCAGTCATCCACCACCCCACCGAGCAGGTCCAGCCGCAACGGCAGGCTGATGTGGTCTTCGCCGCGCAGTTCGATGTAATGCACGCGGTCGCTGGCGGCCGCGATCCGGCGGCCCTGCCCCACCGGGACGTGCGCGTCCTGCTGGCCATGCAGCAGCAGCACGCAGGCGCGGGTGTCGGCCACCGCGCGGGTCACGTCCACGCCATCCAGGTCCAGGTCCAGGCGCTGGCTGGCGGCTGCGATCACCTTGTCGATGTCCTGCCCGCCGTAGCGCCAGCGCCCATATGCTGCCATCGCCTGTGCCTTCCACGCCGTGGGCTGCAGCGACATCAGGTGCGGGATCATGCTGCGGATCGCATCGCCGGCGTTGGCGAACGACTCCATCGCCACCACGCCGGTGACCTGGTCGCCCAGCTTGTCCGCGGTGAACAACGCGGTGGCGGCGCCGTAGGACACCCCGAACAGATACAACGGCCCGGTCACTTCACCCCGCGCACGAAGCGCCGCGATCACATCCACCACGTCGTCGGATTCGAAGGTTCCATACCCCGATGGGCCGGCGCCGGAATGGCCGTGGTTGCGCAGGTCGATGGTGATGACGCGGTAGCCGGATTCGGCCAGCTGCAGCGACCACGGCAGCATGGAATCACCGTTCATCATCCAGCCGTGCAGCAGCACCACGGTGCCGCGCGGCGCCTGCGCCTTGAACGGATGCGGCACCGACAGCTGCAGCCCGGTGTCGAGCGGCTCGCCGTTTTCGTGGTGCTGCGGCAGGTACCGGTAGCGCAGGCCGTAGCGACCGGGATCGAATGCACGCCAGAACAGTGGCACGCCGGCACGCCCGGTCACGAAACCATGGCGGTTCGGTACCGCAGCGACCGCCTCGGCGATGCGCGCGGCATCCAGCAGCGTGGACACGCCACCGGGCGCGACCAGCCGGTCGCTGAGCGAGGTCGAGGCAGCGGAAGAAGTGAGCGAGGAGCACGCGGCCAGCCACAGGCCAGCCCCGGCCAGCACGAGCAGCAGCAGGCGTTTCATGGGCAGAGGGGTTCACGATCAGCCGCGCAGGGTATCGGGCGCGCGCCGGGCGCTCTACCGCAACTGGATGACCGAATGGTGACAGTGCGGGGATTGTTCAGGGTTTCACTGGTCCTCAGCCACGCAGGGCGTGGCTCTACAGCCAGTCCTGCATTTTCCCCCACCAACCCTCCATCAGCCCCTGCGTGCGCATGCGCTCCCGCCACCAGCGCAGTGCCGCGCCTTCCTCGCCCGTGCGCCAGGCCAGCCAGAACGTCTCCTCGGGCTTGGGCTCCTCCACCTGCCGCACCACCAGCCTGCCCTGCGCCACCGCGGCCTGCACGTAGGGCTCGGGCAGGAAACCGAAGCCCAGCCCTGCGCACTGCATGCGGAACTTGCTCAGCATGTCCGGCACGGTCACCGTTTCCTGGCCCATCAGCAGCCCCACCGTGCGCGGCAGCAGGCGGCGCGCGGAGTCCGCCACGGCGATCGCGCAATGCGCCGCCAGCTGCTCACGGGTCAACGCCGCGGTGCCGGCCGCCAGCGGGTGGCCCGGGGCCACGGCGAACACGAACCGCACCACCCCCAATGGCTCCACCACGTAGCCGCCACCACTGGGGCCCTCGCCCGCCGCACCAACCAGCAGGTCCGCACGCCGGTCCAGCAGCGCCTCCCAGGTGCCGGACAGGGCTTCGCTGATCAGCCGGATGCGGGTCTGTTCGGCCACCTGGCTGAAGGCCCGCACGTCTTCGGCGAGCAACGCGGGCTGGAACATCGAATCCAGCGCCACGGTCAGTTCCGCTTCCCAGCCCGAGGCGACCCGACGGACCCGCATCTCCAGCTCACGGGCGGCACGCAGCAGGTGCCGCCCTTCCTCGAGCAGGGCCACGCCGGCCTCGGTCAGCTCCGCGCGCGGGCCGATCCGGTCGAACAGCTGCACCCCCAGGTCCTGCTCCAGCTTGGAGACGGTGTAGGAGATGGTCGAGGGCACCTTGTGCAGCTCCTTGCCGGCCGCGGCAAACGAGCCGCGGCGGTCGATGGCATCCAGGATCTGCAGGGCGTCGAGGCTGAGCTTGAGCATTCGAAAATTTCGATGATGACTGCCAAAACTATCCGTTTTTCAAACCACGGACGCAAGCGGATACTGGGCCCCAACAGGAAAGGGGCGGCACAAACCGACCCAGACCGCCATCGAAACCATCGAACACCAAGGAGAATCTCCATGTTGCAGATCCGCAAGAGCGCTACCCGTGGCCAGGCCAACCATGGCTGGCTGAACTCCCAGCACACCTTCTCCTTCGCCGGCTACTACGACGAGCGCTACACCAGCTTCGGCCCGCTGCGGGTGATCAACGAAGACAAGGTGATCGGCGGCCAGGGTTTCGGCACCCACAGCCACAGCAACATGGAGATCGTCTCCTACGTGCTGGGCGGCGCGCTGGAACACAAGGACTCGATGGGCACCGGTTCGGTGCTGCGCTACGGCGACGTGCAGCGCATGAGCGCAGGCAGCGGCGTCAGCCACAGCGAGTTCAATCATTCGGCCAGCGATCCGGTGCATTTCCTGCAGATCTGGATCTTCCCGGAGGCCGAGAACATCGCGCCGTCGTATGAGGAGACCCACTTCACGCCGGAGAGCAAGCGCGGCCAGCTGCGCCTGATCGCCTCGCCGGATGGCGCCGATGGTTCGCTGCACATCCATCAGGATGCGCGCATCTTCGCCAGCATCCTCGATGGCGAGCAGAAGCTGCACCACGCCCTGGCTGCCGGCCGCGGCGCGTATGTGCAGGTGGCGCGTGGCCAGCTGCAGGTCAACGGCATCACCCTGGAAGCGGGTGACGCACTGCAGGTCAGCGACGAGGCACAGCTGACCCTGGAAAACGGCAACGACGCCGAAGTGCTGGTGTTCGACCTGAAGCTGTAACCAGCATGCCCGCGATGCCATCCGGCATCGCGGGCATGTCCTGTTGCAACGCGATCAGAACCTGTACGTCACTGCCAGCCGCACGTTGCGCGGCTCGCCCCAGGTGTAGGTGCTGTACCAGCTGAAGATCGTGTAATAGCGCTTGTCCAGCAGGTTGTTGACGTTGACCGTGGCCGACAGGCGATCGTTGAACTGGTACCGGGCCATGGCATCCAGCAGCCAGTACGGCTGGGTGCGATGAACCACCGACGTGCCACTGGCCGGGTTGGTGATGTCGCCGAACGTGGAGTCCTGCCAGCGCGCACCGCCACCGACGGTCAGGCCCTGCCAGTCGCCGCGCAGGCGGTAGCTGGTGTGCAGGCTGAACTGGTTTTCCGGCTCCAGCGTGGTCACCTTGCTGCCGGCCTGGCGGGCGATCTTGTGCGCAAAGCCGCCCTGCACCTGCCAGCCCTCGGCCAACTGCCCGGACATCTCCAGTTCGTAGCCCTTGGTGCGTACGCCCATCAGTGCGCGATAGGCGTCTTCTCCGTTGGGCGTTTTGCCGCCTGTAGGCTGGGCGAAATTGTCCTGGTCGAGCTGGAACAGTGCCGCGCTGGCATTGAAGCGGCCGTCGAGGAACTCCGCCTTCAGGCCCATTTCATAGCTGCGGCCTTCCAGCGGATCCAGTGCCTTGCCCTGTTCGTCGCGTTCGCTGTGCGGCTTGAAGATGGTGCTGTAGCTGGCGTACACCGAATAGTGCTGGCCAAGGTCGTAGACCACGCCGGCATAAGGCACGAACACGCCGGTCTCGCGCGTCTGCGGCGAACGGTAGCTGGCCAGGCGGCTGCCGACGATCACCTTCAACGGGTCGGCCACGTCGAAGCGACCGACCACGTACAGGCCGTTCTCGCGGGTCACCTCATTGTTGCCATAACCGCGCTGCCATTCCGGCTCCGGGATGTCACCCTTCCAGCTGTTGTAGTCGGCAACGGCGGTCGGGTACCCGGGCTGCGGCGAATAGCCGGTGTTGGTCCAGCGCTTGCGCGAGGCACTGCCGCCGACCACCAGTTCATGCTGGCGACCGAACAGTCCGAAATTGCCGCTCAGATAGAAGTCGGCCGCGTTGCTGACCGTCTTGCCGACGTACTTGCCCAGCCACAACGAGACGCCTTCGCCGGTGACCGGATCGGGATTGCCACCGGCCGCACCGGCCAGTGCCGCATCGTAGCCGTTGACCTGATGGTTGAGCTGCAGCTTGGCTACCCAGTCATTGTCGAAGGTATGTTCCAGCGTGGCAAAGCCGGTGCGCACGTATTGGCGCCAACCGCTCCAGTGGGTGCCGTTGTTGAACGAGCGCGGCATGTCGTTGAAATTGCCCTGGCTGTCCAGCAGCGGAATACCGCCCCAGGTCGAGCCCTTGGGATCGCTCTCCAGCACGTCGCCACCGACTGTCAGCAGCGTGCGTTCGCCCAGATCGGCTTCCAGCACGGCATAGCCGACCTTGCTGGTGCGCTGGTAGAAATCCAGATTGGAATGCTTGTCCTGCCAGGCACCTACCGCGCGCCCGCGCACGCGGCCATCGGCGGTCAACGGTCCGCCGACATCGACTTCGGCACGGTAGTCGTCCCAGCGGCCGACGCCCAGCGTCGCACTGCCAGCAAATTCCTTGCCCGGCTTCTTGCGCACCAGGTTGATGGTCGCGCCGGGGTCGCCCATGCCGGTCAGCAGGCCGGTGGCGCCCTTGAGCACTTCGATGCGGTCGTAGATCGCGGTATCGCTGAGCGTATTGCCGGCCGAGTACGCCGAGTCGCGTGACATCGGAATGCCGTCGTACTGGAAGTTCTGCACGGCAAAACCACGTGCGTAGTACTCGGTGCGCTCACTGTCGTAGGTGACGATGCTGATGCCGGGGGTCACCCGCATCACGTCATCGATGCCATCCAGACCGAAGTCGTCCATCTGCGCACGGGTGATCACGCTGATGGTCTGCGGGGTCTGCCGAGGGGTCAGCACCAGGCGGGTGGCGGTGGCGATGGTACCCGGCGTGTACGCGCCGCTGCCCTCGGTGATGGTGCCCAGCTGGTTGGCGGTGACCTGTACGGTCTGCAGCGTCTGCGAGGGCGTCCTGCCCTCTTCTTCAACCGGCGCCGATTGCGCCGAGGCGGCACCGGCAGTGGCCACTGTGGTCAGCAGAAGACCATTGGCAAGGGCCCTCGCCAATGGGCGGCGACGCAGGGACAGCACGGAAAAACGAACAGGCACAGACGACACGACGGGACCTCCACGAAGGGGTGGGATCCTCTGGCGGCGGCTCGAGGGGAAGGGGGGAATGCGGCCAAGGGCGGCCGGCGCAGGAGTTTACTCTCCTGCGCCCCCGCTGTCGTGGGGTGGCGCCAGTGCCTGACCAGGGACTGCTGCCTGGCGCTAGTCAGCCGTCGACGGCAGCCACGGCCTCCAGGATCAGTGCTGCCACTTCGGAGGGATGCGAGGCCAGCGAGGCATGGCTTGCCTCCAGCTGCAGCAGGCGCTTGGGCTGCATGCGTTCGGCCATGGCCTTCTGGTTCTGTGGCGCGATCATCCGGTCCAGGCTGGAAAGCTGGTACCAGCTCGGCTTGTGCTTCCACGCCGGATCGCTGATCGCATCGCCGAAGGTGCTGGCCAGCGGCGCCTTCTGGGTCACCGCCATCACCCAGCCTTCGTCGGCACTGAGGTCCTGGCAGAAGCTCTCATGGAACTTGTCGGCACGCAGCCACAGATAGCCATCGCTGTCCGGGGCGAGGTTCGGTGCTGCTTCGGGCAGGTGCTGCTGGGTGATGCCACCGGGGCTCTCACCACTGTCCGGCGCAAATGCGGCGATGTAGACCAGCGCCTGCACATTCGGCTGGTTGCCGGCTTCGGTGATCACCGCGCCCCCGTAGGAGTGCCCGACCAGTACGACCGGGCCATCGATCTGGCGGATCATCCTGCGCGTCCGCTCTGCGTCGTTGACCAGCGAGGTCAGCGGCAGTTCGACCGCCTTCACCTGGTCGTGGCCCTTGCGGTGCAGCTCCAGGATGACCTTGCCCCAGTGTGCGGCCCCGCCCCAGAACCCATGGACGAGGAGAATGGTCGGTGTGGTGCTCATGCGCTGATCTCCGGCGGCGGCCGGGCGGAATGCCGACCGTCGGGCTACTCTCCACTGATGGCGTTAATCAACGGTGACGCATCCGGACCACTGCATTCGTATGCGTCGCCCGATGTCATCCATGGCACTTGCCGATGGCTTCTGAAAACGTTTTCATGAAGAGGATCTTCTGGAGCCTTCCTCGCGCATGACGCCCTCTTCTCCCCGCGCCCAGCAGCACGCGACCCGCGCTGCGTTCTTCATTCCCGGCTTTGCCACCGCTGCCTGGGCACCGATGGTGCCCTTCGCCAAAGCCAAGGCCGGGTTGTCCGATGCCAGCCTGGGCGGGCTGCTGCTGTGCCTTGGCCTCGGCTCGCTGCTGGCGATGCCACTGGCCGGTGCGTTGACCGCGCGCCTGGGCTCGCGCCGGTTGATGATCGCGACCACGGCCTTGATCCTGCTCGCCCTGCCACTGCTGACGCTCGCCCCCACGCCGCTGGCCCTGGGAGCAACGCTGTTCGTGTTCGGCGCGGGTGTGGGGGCGATGGACTGCACGATGAACATGCAGGCGGTGGCCGTCGAGCGCGATGCAGGGCGGCCGATGATGTCCGGCTTCCACGCGTTCTACAGCATCGGCGGCTTCATCGGCGCCGGCTGCATGACCGGCCTGCTGGTTCTCGGCACGCCCCTGTGGCTGGCGTCATTGGTTGCCGTGGCGGCGATGCTGCTGGTGGCCCTGTTGTCGGCACCGCACTGGCGCCCGCAGCGCATTCTGCATGACGGCCCAATGCTGGCCCTGCCGCACGGCGTGGTGCTGTTCATCAGCGTGCTCGCCTTCGTGGTGTTCCTGGCCGAGGGTTCGATGCTGGACTGGAGCGCGGTGTTCCTGGCCGAAATACGCCACGTGCCGCGCGACCAGGCCGGTGCCGGTTTTGCCGTGTTCACGCTGGCGATGACGGCGATGCGCCTGTTCGGCGATGGCATCGTCGAGCGCCTTGGCCGTAACCGTACCATCGTCATTGGCGGCATCACCGCTGCGGCCGGTTTCGCGCTGGCCACGCTGGTGCCCTCCTTCGCCATGGCGCTGGTCGGCTACGTGCTGGTGGGCCTGGGCTGCGCCAACATCGTGCCCGCCCTGTTCTCGATGGCCGGCCAGCAGCGCGCGATGCCGGAGAGCATTGCGATCACCGCAGTCACCACGCTGGGCTATGCCGGCATTCTTGCAGGCCCCGCAGCGATCGGCGCGCTCGCCCATGCCACCAGCCTGGGCTTTGCCTTCCTGTGCGTGGCAGCGATGCTGCTGGGTGTAGCGGCATCTGCACGTTCACTGGCCCGCCGCCTGCCCTGACGCTCAGCCGCGTGCTGGGGTTTTTGCGGGTGTGTCGACGCCGTGCACCAGCCATTCGGCCTGGGCCGGCAACTGCGGTGCCGGACACGCGGCTTTCGGATGGTGCTCGTCGCGCGCCATCCAGTCATCGACCACCCCGGCCAGCAGGTCCAGCCGCAGCGGCAGGGTGATGTGATCTTCGCCGCGCATCTCGATGTAGTGCGCACGCGGATTGGCCTGCGCCAGCGCACGCCCCTGGCTGACCGGAATGTGCTGGTCGCCCTGCCCGTGCAGCAGCAGCACGCAGGCGCGGGTATCGGCCAGCGCGCGGGCAACATCCACCTTGTCCAGATCCACGTCGATGCGGCGGCTGGCGGCGGCCACCACCTGGTTGATGTCCTGGCTGCCGTAGCGCCAGCGTGCATACGAAGCGATGGCCTGTGCCTTCAACCCTTCCGGCTGCAGGGCCATCAGATGCGGAATCATGGTGCGGATCGCAACCCCGGCATTGGCGAACGATTCCATCGCCACCACGCCGGCGACCTGGTCGCCCAGCTTGTCGGCGGTGAACAATGCGGTGGCAGCGCCGTAGGAAACACCGAACAGGTACAGCGGGCCGGTCACTTCGCCGCGCGCGCGCAGTTCGGCGATGACATCCACAACATCGTCCGACTCGTAGGTGCCGTAGCCGGAGGGACCGGCGCCGGACTGGCCATGGTTGCGCAGGTCCAGGGTGATCACGCGGTAGCCCGACTCGGCCAGCTGCAGCGACCATGGCAGCATCGAATCACCGTTCATCATCCAGCCGTGCAGCAGCACTACGGTGCCGCGCGGCGCCTGCGCGCGGAACGGCTGCGGTACGGACAGGCTCAACCCGGTATCCAGCGGCAGGCCGTTCTGGTGCTGCTGCGGCAGGTAGTGGTAGCGCGCACCGTAGTCGCCCGGATCGAAAGCACGCCAGAAGATCGGCACGCCATCACGGCCCGCGGCAAAGCCATGCCGGTTCGGCAGCGCGGCCACAGCTGCGGCGATACGCGGTTGATCAAGCAGGGTCGAGACGCCACCGGGCGCGATCAGGCGGTCGCTGAGCGAGGTGGACGAGGCCGTCATCGAGGAAGAGCATGCAGCCAGCCACAGGCCGGCGCACGCCAGCAAAAGCAGCAGCAGGCGCTTCATGGGCAGTCAGGGGAAAAGTGCGACAGCGTGGCAGGTTAGCGGCCACGCCCGGCGCCATCTATCGCAGCTGGATGACGGGTTGATGACAGCGCAGGATCGATTCAGCTTGTCACAATGTCGCGACCGGCCAAAGCATTGATCCGGATCAATGAACGCCATCGCACGAATGGCCACAGTGCCGGCATGCGCACCCCGTTCAAGCTCGCCATTGCCCTGGCCGCCACCTTGGCCGCCGCTTACGGCATCGCCCGCAGTACACCGTACTGGTTCGCCCCACCGAAACAGGCCGAGGTCGACATCCACGACCCGGCCCTGATCGAACAGGGCCGGTACCTGTCGCGTGCTGCCGACTGCGCCGCCTGCCATACCGCACCGGGCGGCAGGCCGTTCGCCGGTGGCCTTGGCATGCAGACCCCGATGGGCACGCTGTACTCGACCAACATCACACCGGACACGGAGACCGGCATCGGCGCATACGACTACGCCGATTTCGAGCGCGCGGTGCGGCGTGGCATCCGCCATGACGGCCAGCCGCTGTATCCGGCCATGCCCTACGCCTCGTACGTGATCGCCAGCGATGCCGAGATCAAGGCGCTGTATGCCTACTTCATGGGTGCGGTGCAGCCGGTCCGGCAGGACAACGCCGACAGCACGATTCCGTGGCCGGCAAACATGCGCTGGCCGCTTGCCTGGTGGCAGCTGCTGTTCGCACGCCCGCGCAGCTTCAGCCCTGATCCCACCCTGGATGCCGGCCAGCAGCGCGGCGCCGAACTGGTTGAAGGCCTGGCCCATTGCGGCGCGTGCCATACCCCGCGCGGGCTGGCCTTCCAGGAAAAGGCGATGGCCGACGATGGCAGCCGCCAGTTCCTGTCCGGCTCGGTGCTGGAAGGCTGGTACGCGAAGAACCTGCGCAATGAACAGACCGGCCTGGCCAGCTGGAGCGAAGCCGAAATCGTCGAGTTCCTGCGCACCGGCCGCACCGATCGCTCCGCGGCTTTTGGCGGCATGGCCGATGTGGTCGAGCACAGCACGCAGTACCTGTCCGACGCCGATCTGCTGGCGATGGCGCGGTACCTGAAGCAGCTGCCGGCCCGCGAAGGGCGCAGCGCGCGGTGGACGCCGGGCCCCGACACCACCACCGCCGCACTGCGCGACGGCGCCTACCGGGTGGCCGGTTCGCTGGCCTACGCCGAACACTGCCAGGCCTGCCATCGCGCAGATGGCCGCGGCATGCCGCGGGTCTACCCTGCCCTGGCGGGCAACTCGATCGTCTTCGCCGATGATCCCAGCTCGCTGGTGCAGGTAACCCTGACCGGCGGGCGCACGCCACATACCGCGCACGACCGCATGGCATTCACCATGCCGGGCTTCGAGCAGCTGCCCAATGCGCAGCTCGCCGACATCCTCACCTTCATCCGCAACAGCTGGGGCAACCAGGCCAGCGCGGTCACTGAACTGGACGTAGCGCGCATGCGCCGGGTGGTGCGTGACAAGCCGGCGCATGTGGTCCCGCAGGAGACGGCGCAATGAGGCGTTCGAAGAAGCGTTCGACAGTGTTGATCGCCAGCGCGGTCGTTGCGGTGCTGCTGGCCGGTGCTGGCACGCTGCTGTACCAGCACCTGTACCCGGACCTGGACGCGGAAGTCGCGAGGACCCTGGACATCCTCGACAGCCACGGCCAGGTGGTGGGCCAGTACCACGTGCCCAGTGCCGAGGAGATCGCCAGCCTCGGCAACGCCGACGCGGTGATGTTCGGCCGTCGCCTGCTCAACGAGACCGCACGCCTTCTGCCGGACAACGTCGGCAACGATCTGAACTGCAATTCGTGCCACATGGCCGAGGGCAAGCGACCGTTCGGCAACCACTACTTGAACACCGGAGGCGGCAGCTACCCGCGCTACATGCCGCGACCGGGCAGGGAAATCGGCCTGGCCGAGCGCATCAACGGTTGCCTGCAGCGTTCGATGAACGGCAAACCGCTGGCCAAGGACGCGCCGGAGATGCGTGCGATGCTGGAATACATGGCGTGGCTGAGCCGCCCGGTACCGGAGGGTGCGCGCGTGGCCGCGCCCAGCGAAGGGCCGATCGACAGCACGCTGACACCGGACCCGATACGTGGACAGGCGCTGTATGCCGCGCAGTGCGCCGCCTGCCACGGCGACAACGGCGAAGGCCGGCGCGACGCCAGCGGCGATATCGCGTTCCCGCCGTTGTGGGGCGAGCGCAGCTTCAACATCGGTGCCGGCATGGCGCGGCTGTACAAGGCCGCAGGCTTCGTCAAGCACAACATGCCGCCGGCAATGACCCGTGAACCGCCACTGGGCCAGCAGGTGATGCCCGACCAGGACGCGGTGGATATCGCCAGCTACTTCATCAACCAGCCGCGCCCGGACTTCGCCGGCAAGGCCAAGGACTGGCCGCGTGATCCGAAACCGAAGGACGCGCGCTACTGAGCAACGCCCCGGTCTTGCCGGCCGTCACACAACACACTCCCTGCATCTGCACGTCACCGCCATGTCATCGGCGCTGCCGACACTCCCGGACTTTCCTCCCTTGAAGGTCCGGTTTCGATGCGAACGATTGCGCGCTTTCCCCGTATCTCGCTGCTTGCCCTGCTGATTGCTCCCGCACTGGATGCCCTGGCTGAAGCACCGCAGGGCGATGTGGCCGATACGCGAAGCGCCGACGCGCGGACCCTGGACCAGGTACAGGTGATCGGCCAGGCCACCAGCTATGCCAAGACCTCGGTGCGCCAGGAAACGTTGAACCGGCAGACGGTGTTGAGCAGCGTCAATGGCGCGCTCAACGAAGTGCCCGGCGTGGTCGTCAGCGAAGCCGATGCCACCGGTTCCTCGGTGTGGGGCACGCAGATCAGCATGCGCGGCTTTGTCACCAACCGCGACACCCAGCAGATCGGCACCACCATCGATGGCCTGCCCAATGGTGGTTCCGGTTATGGCGGCGGCTCGCTGGCCAACCGCTACATCGACACGCTCGACCTGGAAACGGTGGAAGTGAGCCAGGGTACGGCCGACATCTCCTCGCGCTCGAACGAAGCACTCGGTGGCACCCTGAACTTCCTCACCAGCGACCCACTGCAGGAGCAGCGACTGCGCATGGTGGTGGGTGCCGGTGACAATGAAGCGCGCAAGTATTACGTGCGCTACGACACCGGCCT
>Ga0213825_1000838_pt1 | contig 22119 bp, 21 predicted proteins | sample MC6MC0900MG_FD_179896 | JGI IMG/M metagenome (GOLD analysis project Ga0213825, IMG submission 179896) | Enriched soil aggregate microbial communities from Iowa State University, Ames, United States - MC6-MC0900-MG | ecosystem: Environmental > Terrestrial > Soil > Unclassified | place: USA: Iowa... | reverse complement strand
ATAGTTTCTATAGGTAACAGAATAAGACTTTTTACTATACGTACTGAGTAGGCTACAAATATTCCTTTTCCATACATAATGGATAACCATATTGGTGTAAGTACTAGATTTATTATAATCATTATCGCTAATCTAGTAATAAAAGTTCGCTTTATACTTACAGGCTTTTTATATAATATTAACCCTGTTATAAAACCACCTAAGAATTCATTGAATGTAAATCCAATAAAAAACGGACCATTAGGACGTATCATATACGTAACTACGTCTGTAACTATTCCTACAAATCCAGTAGCAACAGGTCCATAAAGTAAAGCACTTATACCTACTGCAATAAAGGAAAATCCAATCTTAAGAGTAGGACTTAATTGAATAGATAATGATCCAAGAATAATGTTAAGGGCTGCAATCAATGCTAGTCCAGTTAGTGATGAAGTCTTTTTTAAATGTGCTGAGGACTCCTTTAACAAACTCAGCATTCCATCTTTTTTTTCTGAAAAAATCATAAAAAAACCTCCTTTTTATAATAGCTACATAAAAAAGGAGAAATCCTATTAATATGTAGCAGTGGGAATCGAAGTAAGTACCGCAAGTTTCCTTTTCGTCTGTTGACAATTCCCTGTTCACCCAGCACTTAACGCACAAACTTCTAATCTGCCTCATAGTCATAGTATATCATACTTAAATTCTTTTTCACATATATAAATCAAATTAACATATACAAATATACAAATATTATCCATATAAATATATAGTTCTAGTTTTAACTACTCAACCTAAATAAAGCCGAGATTAACTCTCGGCACTTTTGTTCTCATAAGCTATTAAAACTATTTTACTACTTTCATCCTTTGACATACTTTGTTCAAGATTAGTCAGCATTTCTCTTTCTTCATCTGTTACATTTGCAAATTTATATTCATTGAATGATTGCATAATATCACCTCCTGTGCAGATAGTATTAGCATTTGTATAAGAAATATGTGTACCTTGTTTATCATTTTCTATAATTAAATTAAGTTCTATGGGTAATTGTAATACTTTTATTTAACCTCCATTTTTTCCTTAGTATTCACACTAATATAAATTCATAATATATTAACTATATATCAATAATAGGATAGATATAAAATGCCAGCTGAATTATTTACACCAATATATCTAAATGAAGATGAAATTCAAAATCTATCCTCAATATTAATTGATGGATATTTCGACAGTATAACCATTAAGCAAATTAGCGATAACACTGTTACAGGAAGATATCAACATAATAATAAAAGCCAATGCTCCAATGACTATAAAAACACCAAAGGTGATAAGGATGATAATACTGCCATATGCAATAGCTGCTACAATTATGGCGATATTTGTAGATATTTAGAGGGTAGAAATTTTGATAGAAATGATGTAACTCTAAAAAGAGTATATGCTTCCTTTAGCTATTATAATAATTTGAGAAATAAAATGAATACCTTAGGGATCATAAAATATATTAATGGTTCAACCCCTTCAATTAATAATATTTATCCTGGAGATTATGTAGATCTAACAGGATGTTTAGAAGTTAATACTATTTCTAACTGCATAGATAGCTGCATACTTATATTAAACAATTATGGAACATCAAATTTGGATAATCTATTTGATAATAAACATATTGGCCCATTAACCTATACAATGATATGCGAATTACTTAAAACCATACAGAAAGAATTAAATAAAGGAGCTACCTTTGATATAACAATTAATAGCTTAGGAGTTACTTGCATTTTACCTATAAACTCCACATATACATCGAAACATTCTTATATATACGATGATGCCTCTTGCGATTGTTGTATCCTTGGTAAAGTCTCTAAGGTGGCTTATACTCCTTCCGAAAGTATTGGAATGCTTAGAAAAACAGGCTTAGATTCCTACTATACAAAACTTCTTAATTCATTCATTCCATATTTTGAGTTCTTAAATAATAATGGTTTTTTAATTCCCGGGGAATTTATAACTAGTATAAATGGTCCTGCTCTTGAAATCATTCCATTAAGTATTTGCATATAGAAGCGTGATATTACTACAAATAAAGTTCTTAATGTGTTGATAATCGTACAAGTTTCTTAGACTCTTGATCCTTAAAAGTTGTCATCTTTTATGACAAATATAATAGTATTTTACGCTATACGTAATAATTGTATAAACTCTACTAAAATAAAATCTCATGAATTTATACCCATGAGATTTTTTTATTATTTATTTTTTATAAAAAATATAGCTAAGGCACCTGACCCTGAATGTGTCCCTACTGCTGTACCAATTTCATTTATAAGTATTTTATTTATACCTAGTTCAGCCTCTATTAATTTTGCTGTTTGATTGGCAGCTTCTAAATCATTTGCATGAGAAACCACTATATCATATTTAGGATCTAGCTCTCTAGTTTTCATTATATCTATCACATGCTTTAAAGCCTTATTCCTACCTCTGGACTTTCCACAAGGTTCAAGAGCTCCATCTATCACTGTTATAATTGGCTTAATTCCAAGAACATGACTTACAATAGCTTTTCCTGAAGATATTCTTCCTCCCCGCTTTAGCATGTCTACTGTTTCCATTACAATCAAAGTTTCTAATCTTCTTACTAAGTCATTTATTTCATCTAATATTTTCTCAACTGTATAGCCTTTATCTCGCATATCTGCTGCTGCTGTGGCTAAGCATCCAAAACCTCCAGAAGCTACAAGAGTATCTACAATGAAAATATTTTCGCTACCCTCTTCTAAATGCATCTTTGCTATATTAGCTGAACTATTTGTACCAGATAACTTACCAGAACAAGTAAGACAAATAACCTTATTTCCACATTCTAATTCTCTCTTAAAAAATTTTTCAAACTCATAAGGAGTAACTTGTGAAGTTTTAACTGTAGTGTCCTTATGTTTTATAGCTTCATAAAATTCCTTGTTTGATAAATCTATCTTATCCTTATATACATGTCCATTTAAATCAACCAACAATGATAGAAATTCTATATTTCTTTCGCTCATAAATTCTACAGTTAGATCTACAGAACTATCGCATACTATTGTTATATTACTTTTCATAATATCCCCCTCCTGAATGCACTTTAATAATAAAAGTGTATTCGGATTATATCATCTATTTTATCCTAATACAACAAAAATAATTAAAAGTTATGAACATAATTATCATGTAATTTATGGCTATTTATCCTTAAAAAATTCTTTTTTTAATAGACTCAAAGCACCTTCAAAATTTTCCTCTGCAACTCCCGAGCAGGATAGCAATAATCTAGGATAATTTTCTTCCTCTGTTTCAAAGGTACGTAATAAAACTCCTACTTCTACACCTCGTTTTGCTAGTTCTTCAGAAGATAATCCACTTTTCACTTCTAGTTGTAATAAAACTCCTCCTGAACCTGATATGGCCGTTGCTTTCTCTTCAAATACATTATTAATTGCTATACAAAGTTGTTGACTTTTAGCCATATACAACTTTCTAGCTTTCCTAATTTGTCTATAAAGATGGCCATCACTAATAAATTTACCTAAAGCAATTTGTTCAGTTTTTGATGCTGTTTGATTGTAAACTCTCCCTCTTCTTTCATATGCTTCTGTTAATTCTTTAGAAAGCACCATAAAACTAATTCTTAAGGAAGGCATTAGTAATCGTGAAAAAGTTCCCATATATACTACCTTATCACCTCCGTCTAAGCCTTGTAGAGATGGCACTGGGCGAGTATAATATCTAAACTCACTATCATAATCATCTTCAATTATTAAACAATCTTCGCTTTGTGCAAAGGCTAATAATGCTAATCTAGTCTGTATTGGCATTACATCTCCCCAAGGTGTTATATGAGAAGGGGATGTATAAATCATTTTAATTTTATCCTTTTTAAATTTAGATAAATCTCTATTTATATTCTTATAGGTTAAAGTTTTAAATCCTCTATCTTCAAATACAGCTTTTCCCTGTTCAAAACTAGCTCCTGTAAAAGATACAGGTGACCTTAATCCTGTTAAAGAACATAATATTTGTAATAAGCTTTGCACACCTGCTCCAACTACTATCTGCTCCGGAGTACAAATTACTCCTCTTCTCTCCGCTACATATTTAGATAATGATACTCTTAGATCATATTCTCCTTGTGGATCACCATATGATAAAAGCCTTTCTTCATTACGAAGTGCACTTTTTATGTACCTACTCCATAAATCGAAATCAAAACTCTTATAATCTACTGCATAGGTAGCAAAGTCGTATAATGGTTTCTTTTGTACAATGGATTTATTATTATGTAATGTCTCTACTTTCTGGATATCCTTATAATTTAGTTCACTTACATAAAACCCACTGCCCGGACGCGATGTAACATAACCTTCAGCTACTAATTGTAAATAAGCAGCTTCAACTGTTGTCCGACTTATCATTCGCTCTTTTGCACATCTACGTATAGATGGAAGCTTACTTTCAGCCTTTAATGTCCCTGAAGAAATAAGGTTTTTATAATGGTTATATAGCTGAATATATAAAGGTGTATTGGGTGAATCCTTTGGATTAATTATATTTGTTTTAACTTCACTCATAAAATTCTCCTTAAAACTGTCCCTATTAAAATTATATATTTTGTGCATTTCAACAACGACAAATGCAATGTATATTATATATAAAGACACCAAAATATTCAAGTAATTCTAAAAGAATATAGTAACTTTAAATTACTTATTTTCTAAATTTGTTATGTTAGAAATTATTTATAATAATTAGATTCAAATCAATAGTATGGAGGTATATTAATGGAAACTAAAACACATCAAAAATTTTCTACTCGTACCATGGTTCTAATTGGACTTTTTGCTGCTTTATGCTATGTGGCATTATTTTTTAAGATACCTATTCCTTCTCCTGTAGGAAAGCCTTTCCTACACATGGGAAACATGTTTGTTATATTAGCAGCATTATTATTCACTGGTACCATTGGTGGTCTTTCTGGCTCTATAGGTATGGGCTTATTTGACTTAATGAATGGTTATGCATCTAGTGTTCCTAAAACTATGATTTTAAAATTTGGTATCGGAGCAATTGTAGGATGTGTTGCTTCAAAAGGGAAAAATGAAAATGCGAAATCACCTATAAAGTGGATAAGCGTTGCTTCTGGAGTTTTAATCTTAATTGGTATAATACTTTTCTTTATTGCCTCTTCTCTCGGTAATGAAATTACAGTAACAGGTATAGAGAAGAAACTAGTAATAAACCCCGTATTATATATTTTTTCTCTTATTCTTGGGTTATGTCTAGCAGTGGTATGTACCTTTGGCAAAAAATTATCTATTGAAATTCAATATGCAGTATTAGGTGCTATAGCTGGTATTGCCTTTAATTTAGTTGGTGAATTCTTCTTTGGAGTATTTAAATTACTACTTGCAGGAAGCGGATTTCTACCTGCTGTATTAAGTTCTGCAGTGAGCTTACCTGCAACACTTATAAATGGCTCCTTCTCAATTTTTGTAGCTGTTGCCTTATATGTTCCATTATCTAAATCAATAGCAAATACAAAATTTGATTTATAAATTTTTCAACCCATAATTTCACATATGGACTCTGGTAATTAATTATCAGGGTTCTTTTTTATTGTATATAAAAACAAAGAAGCCAAGGCCTATGCTAAGCCTTGGCTATATTATAGAGTAGATGGGGATTATTCATACTACCTATAAAACATAATGAATATTATAATTGCAATCACTGCAAATACAATTAACAATACTGGGACAATCACCGATGCTGTAGCTAAAACTAGGGCTAGCATATCATTTTTTTCTAGCTCTATTTTACCAATCATCTCTGGATTTACTTCTCTTTTATTAAATACAGCTTTATATGCCTCTTTCATCTTCATAGGGATATTCATCTCCTTTTATGTCTTTTACTATATCTCTCCTGCAAAGTGGCAAGCACAGAAGTGTCCCTTTTCTATCTCTTTAGTTTCTGGTACCTGTTCCTTGCATATCTCCTTAGCATAAGGACATCTAGTATTAAACTTGCAACCTTTTGGAAGGTTAACATTGCTTGGGATTTCTCCTTTTACAATACTCATATCACTTTTATAATCTGGATTTGCTACAGGTATAGCTGCTAGTAATGCTCTTGTGTATGGATGTACAGGATTTTTATATAAATCTTCCTTATCTGCTAGTTCTACTATAGAACCCAAATACATTACTCCAACTCTATCGCTAATATGTTTTACAACACTTAAGTCATGGGATATAAATAAATATGCCAATCCCATTTTTTGTTGCAAATCCATCATAAGGTTAAGTATCTGTGATTGAATAGAAACGTCAAGGGCTGATACTGGCTCATCACATACTACAAATTTTGGTTGTAGTGCTAAGGCTCTTGCTATTCCTATACGCTGTCTTTGTCCACCAGAAAACTGGTGAGGATATCTATATATATGGTATGGAGAAAGTCCACACTGTTCAACTATTTCTAAAACTCTTTTATTAAGCTCTTCACCTTTCTTATAGAGCTTATGCTCTACTAAAGCTTCACTAACAATTGAATGTACATTCAATCTTGGGTTTAAAGAACTATAGGGGTCTTGAAATATAATTTGCATATCTTGCCTTAAAGGCTTCATCTTTTTTTCATTATATTTTATAATATTTTGGTCTTTATATAAAATTTCTCCTCCAGTTGGCTCATAGAGTTTTATTAAAGTTCTACCTAATGTAGATTTTCCACATCCTGATTCTCCAACTAGACCTAAAGTCTCCCCTTCATATATTTCAAAGGAAACATTGTCCACAGCTTTTACACAGAGTTTCTCTCCAGTGGCAGATTTCCCTTTAACCGGGAAATATTTCTTAAGATTTCTTATCTCAATAATCTTATTTCTTTCCTTTTCCATCATGGATTCCCTCCTCTTTATGATGTTTCTCATCTATTGCTTCATTATATAGGAAGCATCTTACCTGATGTTCATCTGAAATATTAGTTATAGCAGGCATCTTGCACTTACATTCAGCCTTCGCAAATTCACATCTTGGTTCAAAATAACATCCCACAGGAAGGTGAAATGGATTTGGGACTACTCCATCTATAGAGTATAATCTTTCCTTATCTTGATCTAAACTTGGTATTGAAGCTAAAAGCCCCTTCGTATAAGGATGCTTTGGATTATCAAAAAGCTCTTTAATTGGAGCTGATTCAACTACTTTTCCAGAATACATTACAATTACATGATCTGCCATTTGAGCTATTACTCCCAAGTCATGAGTAATTAGCATTATGGCTGTATTCGTTTTTTCCTTTAAATCATTCATTAATGTTAATATCTGAGCTTGTATAGTTACATCAAGAGCAGTGGTAGGCTCATCAGCAATAAGTAATTTAGGCCTACATGCAAGAGCCATAGCTATCATAACTCTTTGACGCATTCCACCACTTAACTGATGTGGGTAATCTCTTGCTACTTGTTCTGGTCTAGGAATTCCAACAAAGGCAAGCATATCAATAGCAATTTTCCTTGCTTCCTTTTTATCTAATCCTTGGTGAAGCATTACAGCTTCCATTATCTGATCTTCGATTCTAAATACAGGATTTAAAGAAGTCATAGGCTCTTGGAAGATCATAGATATATCGTTTCCTCTAACCTTCCTTATATCATTATCATCCATAGGTACTATATCTTTATTATCAAATTTAATGGTACCATCTACAATCTTACCTGGTTTATCTATAAGCTTTAAAATAGACATAGAAGTTATACTTTTACCACAACCTGATTCTCCAACTATACCAAGGGTTTTTCCTGGCTCTACATCAAAAGAAACTCCATCTACAGCTTTTACAATACCATTATCTGTATAAAAATATGTTTTTAAATCTCTTACTTCTAATAAATTTTCCATATATCACACCTACCTTATCTCTTTTGGATCAAAGGCATCTCTTAAGCCCTCACCAAGAAGATTTATACTAACAACGGTTAATACGATTAAAATTCCAGGTGGTATCCAAAGCCATGGATTACTTGTAAATATAAATGAGTCTCTAGCTCTTTCAATCATATTCCCCCAAGTTGGCGTTGGTGGAATTACTCCTAATCCTAGAAAAGAAAGTCCTGCTTCTGTCAATATAGCACCCGCCATTCCAAGGGTAGCATTAACTATGATATATGCAAGAGTATTAGGCAAAAGATGTCTTACTATCTTAGATCTATTAGATATTCCTAATGCCTTAGTAGCCACTATAAAATCTTGTTCTCTAAGGGATAAAATTTGTCCCCTAACCATTCTAGCAAGGCCTGGCCAAGATATTATGGCAAGAATAAACATAACCACATACATCTTCTGGGTACTACTTACCCTCCACATCAATGCAAAGGATAATGATATCATTAAAGGCATAAATGGAAGGGAGCTAATTATTTCTGTGAAACGCATCAGAATGTTGTCTACCCATCCACCATAGTAACCTGCAATGCCACCTATGGTAGCACCAATAAGTACAGTTATACCTGCCGTCATAACTCCAATAAATATAGATATCCTTCCACCATAAAATACTCTCATAAGTACATCTCTACCTTGTTCATCAGTTCCAAGCCAGTGCTTTGCTGACGGTGCTTGAACCTTATTGACAAGTTCAAATTCATTTAAATCATAAGGTGATATTATAGGAACTAATATTACTAATAAAACTATAATCCCAAATACTATACCACCTGTAAGTGCTATTTTATTCTTTCTAAATCTCTCCCATGCAACCCTCCATGGTCCCATAGATTGGAGGTCTTGTTTCTTTTTTTCTGCTTTAGCCTTTTTTACTTCTAACATAATAAACTAACCTCCTATTCTACCTTTACTCTAGGATCTACTAAGGCATAAGACATGTCTGATACTAGATTTCCTAAAACCATTAAAACTGCATAGAATGTATTAGCTGCCATTACAATCCAAATATCTCTACCCATAACTGATGTGTACAGTATATTTCCAATTCCTGGCCAAAGAAGTACTGTTTCCAGTAATATAGCCCCTCCAAATAGAGACGGAATATACATTCCTAAAAGGGTTACAATTGGTATTAGTGCATTTCTAAAGGCATGACGATAAATAACAACTTTTTCTTTTAAACCTTTAGAACGTGCTGTTCTAATATAATCTTGATTAATTACTTCAATAACACTATTTCTAACATATCTTATAAGTCCAGCAAGACTTAAAATAGTTAAAATTATTACTGGTAAAATCATATGTTTAGCTACGTCTATTACTTCAGCCATAAAGCTATCATAACCAACTGCCGCCATTACAGGAGTTCTCATACCATTAAGTGGTATTGCTCCATTGCTCGGTACTGCTATAAAGAAAATCATGAGCAGTGCAAAGAAAAATGATGGCATTCCTACTCCAATTAGAGAGAACACAGTCCAAAAGTTATCAAAGACTCCATATTTCTTTACTGCAGATTTTATTCCTACTGGAATAGCAATTGCAAATGCTAAAACCATGGATATTATATTTAGTAAAAAGGTATTCCAAATATAATCCCCTATAACTTCACTTACAGGTTTTCTAAATTTTAATGAGGAACCAAAGTCCCCTTTTAAAGTTCTTCCCAGCCAATTAAAATACTGAGTAACCGGTCCTTTATCTAGCCCTAATTGCTCTCTAATTTGCTGTTGCTGCTCTGGAGTAGTCTTTGATCCTTGTCCTAAATATGCACTAACTGGATCTCCAGGCATAAGTTGTAACAAACCAAAAAGTATGATTGTTATTATTATCATAACAGGGATTAAATTAAGTAATCTTTTGCCTAAAAACTTTAACATTTCATCACCCCTAAACTTATTTTAATAACGCCCTGCGATCTTAGGCAGGGCGCCAATAACCTATATGAAATTTAAAATTATTCTTCTATATAGGCATCCTTTAATGCTTTTACCCAATCACAGAATGGGCTTGTTTCTAGGCCTTTTATTTTTTTGTTATACATATCAAAGTAAGTATTTGCATATACAGGAACTATAGGTGCATCCTCATTAAGGATTTTAGCTATTTTGTTATAATAAGGTTTTGCTTCTTCCTTATCTATAATACTCTTAGCTTCATCTAATAACTTGTCAACTTCTGGATTGCTATATCTAGCTGAATTATCTTTACCTGAACCAATATAATCTGAGTGGATTTCAGAATATAAACTATCTGGGTCTGGGCTAGTTATATGTGTTGCCATAAAGTATATACTCCATTTATCTACATTTTCATCAGAGTTGTATTGAACATAATCTAATAAAGTATTAAATTCAAGATATGCTATATTAAGTTTAATTTTTAAACCTTCTCCCCAGTCTCTTTGCCACATTGGAATAAGGGTATTTAAAATATCATGGTCTGGCATAGCAGCTACATTAAGCTCCATAACCTTTCCATCCTTTTCACGGAATCCACTTGAACCAACTTTCCAGCCTGCTTCATCTAATAAAGCCTTAGCCTTTTCTAAATCAAAATCATACTCTGTCATTTCACTAACTAATTTATCATCAATACCCCAAGAAACTTGAGAGAATGGATGATATTGAACTGATGCAAGTATATCTCCAGTTGCCTCATCTTTATAATAACTATTTACAAATTCTTTAATGTTAAAGCCATAATATAATGCTTGACGTACTTTTTTATCAGCTGTTGGACCTGATTCACAGTTAAATTTAGTATAGCCATATCCACTTCTATCATATTGATTAAAAGTTATAAAATCTTTAGATTTAGCTTCACTGATTTTTTCAGGATCAATAACGCCTGGAAGTAAATCTACATTTTGAGCTGCTAATTCAACTATATCAGTAGTTTGGTCAACAAACTTACATACTACATTTTCAATTAAATATCCTTCACCATAATAGTTTGGATTTCTCTTAAGAGATGCAAATTCCTTTTCCTGGAATTTTTCTAAAGTATATGGACCTGAACCTATTGGTTTGGTTGTTATAGCTTCTACAGATGATGTATCTCCAACCTTCCAATTTGCTCCATAGTAATGCTTTGGCATAATTTCAAGAGCGCAGTTAGCAAGATTTGTTCTTAATGGTTCTACAAATGAAAATTTAACGGTATATTCATCTACTGCTACTACACCTTTAAACTCTTCAGTCTCTCCCTTTGAATATTCCTTATATCCAACTAAATCCTTAACAACAGATCCATATCTACCAGTATAAGTCTTATCTGCTAAAAGTTGATAACTAAAAACAACGTCTTCAGCTGTAACCTTTTCACCATCAGAGAAAGTCATATCCTTCTTCAATTTGAAGGTAATTTCCTTCGCATCGTCTGAAAACTCCCAACTTTCTGCTGCTGATGGTTGATAGTCTCCTTTAACATCCATTTTTATAAGCGTATCAAATACCATATTAATTACATAAGCATCTTGAACTGATGAGTAATAAGCTGGGTTAAAGTTACCAGACATCTCATCTGCTCCAGCAACTAAAGTACCCCCAATTTTCTTCCCAGCTTCTTCAGATTTAGGTGTATCCTTTGATGTCTCTTCCTTTTTTTCTTTGTCACCACATCCAACTAATGAAAAAGCTAAAATACTTGACAACATTAAGGCCATTAATCTTCTTTTCTTCAAAATCTATTCCCCCTTAAAATAATTAAGTTATAAATAAATACAATGATATATTTTTTAAAATATATACTTGTATAAATTTCTATCCCCATAGATAATACAATTTAAAGTTCTAATTTTCATCACCTTATTGTATATTTATTACTTTTTAATATATTTATTACTTTTAGATATATTTATTACAATTTTGTAAATTCATTATCCTAATAATACATATATTTTCTTCTTTTGTAAATACTTTTTTTGAAATTTTCAGAATTTTCTTTATATTGTTTAGTGCTTAAAAATATTCGGTACACTAATATTTCGAGAGTTATAATATTAATCCTAGCTCATATATGTAAAATTTAAATGCAATTACTTATATATATATATTAAAAAAAGAGATTATTATATTAAAATAATCTCCTTTTTCATATATTATTCATACATTTAAATCTAATATCCATTGGAATTTCTTCAAAGCAACTTAATAAGTATAAACCAATTTGATTTATAAATTCCAACAATGATTAAGGGGTCCATTGCCTTTTCCAAGATTTAAATCAGCTCTTAGAGCACCAGTTATATATTTTTTCCCCCTTGAAATACTTTCATTGATACTATAACCTGCTGCCAAATTACAAGCTATAGCAGAGGATAGGGTACAACCTGTTCCATGGGTATTTGAATTATCTATTTTTTCTTCATAATACCAAGCTATTTCTCCATCTTTATATAATAAATCGTCAGCACTGCCTTCTAAGTGCCCTCCTTTAATAATTATTTTTCCTTTATATTCCCTTGAAATTTTTTTAGCTGCTTCTATCATATTTTCTTTACTAAAAATTTTAAATCCACAAATACATTCTGCTTCTGGAATATTTGGAGTAATTACATCAGCTATAGGCAAAAGCTTTGTAATTAAAGCTTCCATGGCATCCTCTGAAAGAAGTCTACTTCCACTAGTAGATATCATAACTGGATCAACTACAATATTTTTAGCCTTATATTCTAGTAATCTTTCTACAATTTCTTCAATAATCTCCTTAGAAGATACCATTCCTATCTTAATGGCATCTGGAAAAATATCTTTCATAATGCAATGGATTTCTTTATTTAAAAACTCTCTTGGTACGTTTATAACATCATAAACTCCAGTGGTATTTTGCGCTGTTAAAGCTGTTATAGCACTCATTGCATACATTTTATGTGCCACAATAGTTTTTATATCTGCTTGTATTCCAGCTCCTCCACTGCAATCTGATCCTGCTATTGTAAGTATCTTCTTCATTACAAATCAATCCCCTCTATTCAATGTGTATATTACACAAAATATTGTTCATCTAAAATACACATCTATTTTCATGTGTATTCTATTGAGTTAGTATTCTTTCAGTTAACCCTAACATTTGTTTTGTGGCTACCAACACATCTTCTTTGGAAAATATAGCAGATACTAAAGCTACTCCATCTATTCCTAAACCTTTTAGGTTCATAATATTATTCTCATCTATACCTCCAATAGCTACTACTGGTATGGATACAGCTTTGCATATATTTTTAATGGTTTCAAAGGTTATTACTCTAGTATCTAATTTAGTTGAAGTGGAAAAAGCTGCTCCAACTCCAATGTAGCTTGCCCCATCTTTTTCTGCTTTAATAGCTTGCTCCACAGTTTTTGCTGTAACTCCTAAAATTTTATCTTTACCTATTAATTTTCTTACTTCTGCCGCATCCATATCACCTTGACCTATATGAACCCCGGAAGCATCAATCTTTATAGCTATTTCTACATTATCATTAATAATTAAAGGAATATTATATTTATCTGTAACTTTCTTTATATCTTTTCCTTCTGTAAGAAATTCATTATAGGATAATTGCTTTTCTCTTAGCTGGATTAATGTAGCTCCACCTTGTAAAGTTTTTTCTATTTCTTTGGTAAATAACTTTCCATTTAACCAACTTCTATCAGTTACCACATATAACTTCATTTGATTTTTACTAATACTCATTTTATACACTTCCTTAACAGAATTTTTCGTAGAATCTAAAAAAATATGGGACATACCAAATAGCATGTCCCATTAATATTCTTAATGTAATTCCCTACGTTGGCATTATCCAAATCAGGTTATAGGTCGAAGCTACCTTTTGCTTCCTCTCAGCCTGTTGTTACAAGCTCCCTAAATATTTAATTTTCTTAAAGCATAGCATTGATTACATCTATTGTCAATTTTCTCCGAATTATATGTAATTTAATTGCACTGTTTAAATGAGAGATCACCTAAAACCCGCATGAACAGAACAACTATTTAAATAGTTTTATATTTAAATAGTTTTATATTTAAATATTTCCCTATAAAAATATATAACTATTTATACATTTTTATAGAGAAAATTGTAGTATGTAGTATGCTTAGATGTTTATTATCTTTGCACTATTAAATTTTATATTAAAAATTCTTTAATAAATTTGCCATTTCTATAGCTGTTACTGCTGCATCATAACCTTTATTACCTGCTTTAGTTCCAGCTCTTTCTATAGCTTGCTCTATAGTATCAGTTGTTAGAACCCCGAAAATAACCGGTTTCTCTGTGCTAAGGGATACTGATGCTATTCCCTTTGAAGCTTCAGCGCAAACATAATCAAAATGTGGTGTAGAGCCCTTAATAACTGCTCCAAGGCATATAATTGCATCATAATTTTCATTTTGAGCCATCTTCTTTGCTACTAATGGTAATTCAAAAGCTCCTGGTACCCATGCCACTTCAATGCTGTCTTCTTCTACTCCATGTCTTTTAAGTCCATCAATGGCTCCACCTAAAAGTTTAGATACAATAAACTCATTAAATCTTCCTACTACTATTCCAACTCTTAATCCTTGTGCAACTAAATTTCCTTCAAATATTTTCATCATTATTCCTCCTAAATTATATTTTAATTTATAACTAAATCATAGATTTAGAGTCTTATATGAGACTTCGCTCATATTAATTTAAAAATGAAACTCCTTCTCATATGCATTCGAATGAGTAAGTGCGACTAACTAAATCATAGATTTAGAGTAGTTTTATATGAAACTCCTTTTCACTTTGTTCAAATGAGTAAGTGCGACTAACTAAATGATAGATTTAGAGTCTTACTTATAGTTAAGCATGTGCTCCATTTTATTTTGTTTAGTTTTTAAATAAAATTCATTATCCTTATTATAATTAATTTGGATTGGCACTCTTTCTACTACCTCAATATCATATCCATCTAACCCTTTAATTTTCTTTGGATTATTAGTCATAAGTCTAAGTTTTTTAGCTCCTAGTTCTTTTAGCATTTGAGCTCCTATTCCATAATCTCTAAGGTCTGCTGGAAATCCAAGTTTAATGTTTGCCTCTACTGTATCATATCCATGGTCTTGTAAATCATATGCTTTTAATTTATTTATAAGCCCTATGCCCCTTCCCTCTTGTCTCATATATAAAAGTATTCCACAACCTTCTTCTTCAATTCTTCTTAAGGCTTCTGCTAATTGTTCTCCACAATCACATCTATTAGATCCAAGGACATCTCCAGTTAGACATTCAGAGTGCAGTCTTGTTAAAATTGGTTTATTCTCATCGATTTCTCCTTTAACTAATGCCACATGATGTTCACCATTTAATTTATTTACAAAACCATACATTTTAAAATTTCCATATTTTGTAGGCATGTCTACCTCTACTGCCTTTTCAATTAGTACTTCTGTCTTTCTCCTGTACCTAACTAAATCTGCTATAGTAATTACTTTAATATTATGTAGTTTACCGAATTCTAAAAGTTCCTCAGTTCTAGCCATGGTTCCATCTTCACTCATAATTTCACAAATTACTCCCGCTGGCTTTAAACCTGCCATTTTTGATAAATCTACCGCCGCTTCAGTGTGCCCTACTCTTTTTAATACGCCACCCTCTCTAGCTTCTAATGGAAATACATGACCTGGTCTTCTAAAATCTTTTGCTATGCTATCTCCATCTAAAATCTTCTGAATAGTTAAAGCTCTCTCGTGTGCAGATATTCCTGTAGTGGTCCCAATATGATCCACAGATACTGTAAATGCAGTTTCATGATTATCTGTATTTTTTTCAACCATAGGTTCTATTTTTAAATCTCTAAGTCTTTCTCCTTCCAATGGCATACATATAAGCCCTCTTCCAAACTTAGCCATAAAATTTATAGCTTCTGGGGTAACTTTTTCAGCAGCCATTAATAAATCTCCCTCATTTTCTCTATCTGGGTCATCAATAACTATAACCATCTTCCCTTCTTTAATATCCTTAATTGCTTCTTCAATAGTATAAAATTCTAACATTTTTAACCCTCCCTATTTTATCTAAACTTATAAGAATCCATTTTCTTTAAGAAATTCTTCACTAATGGAATTTTTATTCTCTACTTTTTTACTATCTTTAAACGTTAAAAGCTTTTCTACATATTTCCCTATAACATCACACTCAAGATTTACTGTATCTTCATTAGTTTTAGATAATAATATTGTTTCTTTTCCTGTGTGTGGAATTATGGAAACTTTAAATACCTTATCATCTACATATGCCACAGTAAGACTTATTCCATCTATGGCTATGGATCCTTTTTCAACTACATACTGTAAAATATTTTCCTTAGCCTCTATGGTAACCCATACCGCGTTATCTTCCTTTTCTAAAGAAATGATTCTCCCAACACCATCTATATGCCCACTTACTATATGTCCTCCAAATCTGCCTTTAGCACTTAAGGCTCTTTCTAAATTCACTTTACTTCCAACCTTTAATCCACCTAAATTACTTCTTCTTAGGGTTTCAGCCATAACATCAGCATCAAATACATTTCCATATATATTTGTTACTGTTAAGCACACTCCATTGGTACAAATGCTATCTCCTAACTTTATATCCTCAATAACTTTATTAGCTTTAATTGAAAGTATGGAGGATTTTTCTCTCTTTTTTATTCCTCCAATTTCCCCTACCTCTTCAACTATTCCTGTAAACAAGGCATCCATCTCTCCTTCATGTATCCTTCTATTAAAATATCTTCTCCTATAGTAACTACTGTTATACTCTCTATTCCATAGGTTTCTTCTAGATTTGTTATTCCCATTCCCTCTACTGGAGTTTTGGACCTTTCTCCTCCAACAAATTTGGGTGCAATATAAATTTGAACTTTATCTACTATTCCAGCCTTTAGAGCTTCAAAGTTCAAGGTTCCCCCTCCCTCAAGAAGAATACTATCAATGTTCATTTCACCTAAAGTCTCCATTAACTTCTCCAAATTAACTTTTCCCTCTTTAGATGGAATAACTACTACCTCTACACCGCTCTCAGTATAAATAGATATTTTTTCTTTTGTAGCTTTTTCCGTAGTTACTATAATAGTTCTTGCCTTCTTATCTGCTATAACTTTAGAATTTAAAGGAATTCTAAGAGAGCTATCCAAAATTATTCTTATAGGATTTTTCCCTCCCGGTACTCTACAAGTTAACTCTGGATCATCTTTTATAACCGTATTTGATCCAACCATTATTCCCATAAGATTATGTCTCAAATTATGCACATTTTTTCTTGAAGCTTCTCCAGTTATCCACTTTGATTCCCCATATTGAGTAGCTATCTTACCATCTAGCGACATGGCAGTTTTCATAATTACAAAGGGTTTCTTTGTAGAAATATACTTCATAAATATTTCATTTAAAGCAATACACTCCTTTTCCAAAATTCCTATATCTACAACTATTCCAGAGTCTCTAAGCTTTTTAACTCCTCTACCTGCCACTAATGGGTTTGGATCTAAAGAACCAATTACCACTCTTTTAATCTTTTTCTCTATGATTTTATCTACACAAGGTGGTGTTTTCCCATGATGAGAACAAGGCTCTAAGGTCACATAAAGAGTTGCTCCACAGATATCCTCTTTAGCATCTTTAAAGGCATTCACCTCCGCATGATTATGTCCATAGACCTGATGATAACCTTCACCAATAATAGTTCCATTGTTAACAATTACAGCACCTACCATTGGATTAGGATTAACCTTTCCCCTTCCCTTCTCTGCTAATGTCAAAGCCAATCTCATATAATTTTCATCCATAAAATCACATCCTTATTTAAATAAAATAAAAGCCCCAAGTATAGTACCCTGGGGCTAAATTTTTATTCATATATTATAGTAAAATTTAGTTTATATTATAATTTTCATATTAAAAATATAATACTTATTATAAAATAAAAAATCTCTGAAATATTATAAATACTTCAGAGCACATAAACTAACAATTATAGCTATACAAAATAACTATAGTAATTACTATACTTACAAATAATTTTCTCACATCCAGACTTTACTGTCGGCCTTGGAATCTCACCAAGTCATGCCAAATTGGCTCGCGGGCTATACCGCCGGTAGGGAATTTCACCCTGCCCCGAAAATTTTTATTAACTTGTCAAGGTAATAATATCATCTTCCACAAATAATTTCAATATATTCTTACAAATCTTCTTAATTAACATTTTATAAACAATAATTAATTTTATTTACCCAATAATATTTCTCAGAAAATAAACCAGAGACATTATGATATCTCTGGCTTATTTTATTAAGTAGTTTGTTATTTAATTTAAAATGCTACATATTTAATAAACTTAATATTTCTTGAACAGCTTGCTTAGCTTCTCTAGGTAATCTTTCTATTGCTGCATCTTGAGCCTTTGGATCATTTATTTGAGCTATTCTCATTACCTCTTGTTGTAACCCCGGTATATTACCAACTACATTTGAAGCATTGTTAAATCTAGCTGCAAAATTAGGGTCCTTCATTTTTTCCTTAATCTTTGTTATTAACTCATAAGGATTCATTAAACTTTCCTCCCACCATCGAAATAATTCATTATACTTACATAATATTCAAAAGTGGCTCAAAAGTTCTTATTTTTACTTATAATTTAATTCATCTAATATAAAATTCTATATGGTTTTACGTACAGGAGGTAATAGGAAATAACCATTCCTTTAATAAATTCTTTCCTTTTAAAATAAAAAGTGCCTTATCATCCTCCTTCAAAGTTCCTTCAATAGGCTTATACTTATGAGTGTTAGGTATGAAATGCAATTGAACTTTTTCTTCTTCTTTAAATATACTTTCTATTAGACAATCAACATCTATTAATTTATTGCTTATAATATCATATATATGAAGTGTTTTTTCTTCTCTTCTTAAAATTATAATGGTATCACTCTCTGGAATATAATACAAATCATCCTTAAACTCATATAAACAGTACACTAGAAGTGGCCATTTATCATTAATAGCCCCTAATTTCTTAGATGTAGGAAACCTGTTTGTAGTGAGTTTATTTATAAGTTCTCTATGATTTTCATTATTTATATTAATCTTTTCTATAGTAGATATCTTCTTATTTATGTATTCGCCATCTATTATATATGTTTTCTCTAAAGTTCTTTCAAATCCAAATTTAGGATAAAAATCTAACACAGTATTATTTGCAAAAAGATAAATTAAATCATAGTTCTTTTCATATTTATCTATAACATATTTCATCAAAATTGCACATAATCCTCTATTTCTGAAGTTTTCATCAGTCATAACAGTTCCAATTTGAATAGCTTTTTTTACTTCTCCCTCTATTACAAATTCAAATTTATTTATAGATATATTTGAAACAACTTGGTCTTCATCTATAATAGCATATGGTATATATCCGCTTTTTAAATATCCTTTTTTATACCAATCTTCAAAATCTAATCCAAAGGTCTTATATGCTAGATTATTAAAGCTTTTTCTATATTGCTCTTTATCTAAAAAATTGCCTACTATGGTGACTTGTGTATTCATAATCCTATCTCCTATTCCATAGTTTATTTAATATTTATAGAACTCTTTTCTAATACTCCATAGACTCTATTGCTATTGCTCTTACTGGTGAACCATCAGCTAATTTACTTTTTAATGGCAAAACACTTAATATGAAAAATTCCTTTTCTATAGCTGATAGATTAGTTAAATTTTCAATTATTATCATTCCTCTATTTAATAAAATATTATGGACATTAAAGTTTTTAGAATCCATAGAATCTATTGATATAACATCTATTCCTATCCCCTTTAAATTAAATTCTGATATCCATTTAGCCGCATCATCACTTAAAGCTGGAAAATCTTTATAATAATCTTCACTTCCCCAATACTTATCCCAATCTGATCTGATTATTACAAAATCTACATCTTTAATTTTCTCTTTATAACTGACTATGTCTTTTAATTCAATTGTCTTATTGGATAAAGAGCCTAAATTAATAACCATAGCCTTTCCAATAAATTTTTCTACTGGTAGTTCATCTAAAGCTGCTCCATTAATGAGCATATGTGCAGGTGCATCAATATGGGTACCTGTATGAGAAAACATAGTTATTTCAGCTTCTCTAAATCCATGCTCTTCAATCGTATATTTTCTATTTAAAACTGGAGGTTCAGTCCCTGGAAATACTGGCATACTTTCATCAATTATATGTGTTAAATCTATAATCTTCATAATATCACCTTTCATAATTATTAAATACTTATTTCTTTTAATATACCCTTAGCACTTTTAGCAATTATTATTTTATTTCTATACAGCTCTATATCCTTCAAAAGTTTGTCTTTATCTTTTTCATATCCACTGCTCCATTTATACATACGTTTTAGCATATTTATTGTAGGTTTATAATTGGCTTTTTCTATTTTTAAATTTTGAAATATCCACCTTTTTAAAATGCGATACTTTCTCTTTTTAACTGGAGTATCAAGTAAAATAATTAAGTCAGCTGATTTGAATCCAAAATCAAAACATTCCCTTCTAACTCCTTCAATAATCCATTTATCCTTATTTAAAATATTGTGAAATTCTAAATTTCTTTCTTCTTCCGTTCTCTTTCTATCTCCATTTTTACTTCTTATATGAACTACATTGTCTAGCTCATACCAAGGAATATTTAGTTTCTTAGACATTTGACTAGCCATAGTGGTTTTACCACTGGCTACTGAACCTATTATATATACTTTTGAAACTTCATTAATGTGCATATGATTATACATCCTAACTAATATATTTTACTTTAATAATTTCTACTATTATTTATTTCAACTAGTATTACTAAACTCTCATTTCACATAAATAGTATATTAGATTTCAACTTAATTCTTATTTAAATATTACAATAAAATATATTCCATAAATTCCATTAGAATCCTTTAAATATGATTAAGTTTATAAAAATAAGGAGCTTTTACGAAAGCTCCTTATCTATTTAATAACATATATTTTATAAAGTTAATTTATCTTTTCCTATCCATTTTCTTAATACTTCTGGTACTATAACACTTCCATCAGCTTGCTGATACTGTTCTAGTATAGCTGGTAATAACCTACTTGTAGCTAATCCTGATGCATTTAAAGTGTTTACATATTCGACCTTATTACCATCTTCTCTTCTAAATCTTATCATTCCTCTTCTTGCCTGATAATCTCTTGCATTAGAAGCTGAACTTATCTCTTTATATTCATTCATGCTTGGTATCCAAACTTCTATATCATAAGTCTTTGCCATAGATGCACTACAGTCTTTAGCTGCCAGTTTTACTAGCCTATAATGCAATCCTAAACCCTTTACCAAAGCTTCAGCCTTTTGAATTAATTCTTCTAGTGCTTCATCTGAATCCTCTGGCTTTGTATATTGGAACATTTCTATTTTATTAAATTGATGTCCCCTTATCATTCCTCTTTCAGACTTTCTATAACTTCCAGCTTCAACACGATAGCAAGGAGTATATGCAAATAATTTCTTAGGCAATTCTTCTTCTTTTAAAATCTCTCCTCTATAAAGGTTGATTAAAGCAGTTTCTGCTGTAGGAAGCATGAATTGCATATTTTCTTTATCTTTTTTATCTCCAACTGTAAACACTTCATCAATAAATTTAGGAAACTGTCCTGCTGAAAGACCACATTGATAGTTTAATATATGTGGAGGCAGGATAAATTCATATCCGTCTTTTGTATGCTCTTCTATAAAATAATTAAGTAAAGCCCATTCTAACATAGCTCCTACTCCTTTATATATCCAAAAGCCATTACCTCCAAGCTTAACTCCTCTTTCATAATCAATAAGATCATGAACTTTAGCAAGTTCTACATGATCTTTAATTTGGAAATCAAAATTAGGCTTTTCTCCAAATTCTCTAACTACCTTGTTATTTTCTTTTCCACCTGCTACTACATCCTCATCAGGTATATTCGGAAGGCTTTCCATAAATATATTAATCTTTTCTTCTATCTCTTGAAGTTTTTCATCATACTCTTTTATTTCCTTACTAACTACTTTCATCTCTTCATATAAAGCTTCTAAATTCTCACCATTCTTTTTAAGAATAGGGATTTCTTTAG
>Ga0213825_1000834_pt1 | contig 22225 bp, 22 predicted proteins | sample MC6MC0900MG_FD_179896 | JGI IMG/M metagenome (GOLD analysis project Ga0213825, IMG submission 179896) | Enriched soil aggregate microbial communities from Iowa State University, Ames, United States - MC6-MC0900-MG | ecosystem: Environmental > Terrestrial > Soil > Unclassified | place: USA: Iowa... | reverse complement strand
TATAAATGGTATATATACATATTTCATTTTTTTGTAACATTTATACTAAATTACTGAGAAAGGAAACTTCAACTATGCGATTTACTATCTACAAGAAATTAATACTCGGTTTTTTTATTGTTATTTTAGTTTTAGTTGGCACAATCGGGTTAAACATTAAACAACTTAATTCCGTTAATCAAACATATCGTGTGCTACTTGAAGAACAAACTACTAGATCTATCAGTATTCAGGAGCTTCGAGCAATTGCGAAGCAAGAAATTGTAAGCCAAAGAGGGTATTTATTACTTGGAGATAAAAAAAATCTTAAAAGCAACAAAGAATCACGGGAAGAATTCAAAAAAAAATCAGATGAATTAATGGCTTCCTTCCATACTAAAAAATCTATTGAATTATTAGAGGCAATCAATAAAAGTGAGCAAGATGTCCAACAATTCTCTGATCGCATGTTTTCCTTAAAGGCTGCTGGAGAAATCGAACAGTACGAAAAGCTTGATAGTACACAGGGACGACTAATTATTAAGAAATTCGATGAACGCGTAGAAAACCTTGCTAATTATCAAAAAGAGTATATAGATGAAAAAATTGCTGCGACAACTAAAGAAATTCAATCGATAAAATTTCAAATGATTATACTTGGGGTATTTGCTGTTGTCATTAGTCTGATAATTGCCATTATCATGGGTAGTCTCATTTCCCGACCTATTAAAGGAATGGCAAAAGCAGCTAAAAAAATTGCCGAGGGTGATTTAACGGCAGAGCAAATACGTATAAAGAATCGTGATGAGGTTGGTGATTTAGCACTTGCCTTCAATCAGATGGCTCTTAATTTAAAGGACCTTATTACTAATGTTCGACATAATACTGTACAGGTAAGTGGCTCAGCAGCCGAATTAACAGCAAGCGCTGAGCAAACAATCCAAGCAACAGAGCAGATTACATCCTCTATACAGGAGGTTGCAAGTGGCTCTGAGGCGCAAGGTAAAAATGCTACAGAAAGCTCTGAAGCTATGAAAAATATGACAAGAGGCATTCAGCAATTGGCAACAACTACAGCTGCTGTATCTGAACTTGCTATGGAAACGAATACTGAGGCTAACAAAGGAAACGATTCATTACTTCGTGTCATTACACAAATGGATACAATTCATACAGCCGTTTTAGAGTCTGCAAGCGTTGTCAAAAATTTAGGGGACCACTCTGTAGAAATAGGTAATATTATCGGTCTTATTACAGATATTGCAGAGCAAACAAATTTACTAGCACTAAATGCTGCAATTGAGGCAGCTCGTGCAGGAGATAATGGTCGTGGCTTTGCTGTTGTTGCAGATGAAGTAAAAAAACTTGCGGAGCAATCTAAGCAATCCGCTGAACAAATTGCTAGCCTTATTTCCGAAATTCAGCATGATACAAATCGTGCGGTCTCTGTTATGGCTACTGGTACACAAGAGGTTCAAGTTGGCATGCAAGTTGTAAAGGTCGCTGAAGAAGGCTTTTCAAAAATTGTTGAATTGATTGAACAAGTTTCCAAGCAAATTCAAGAAGCAACGACCGTTTCAGAAGAAATGTCTTCAAGTGCTGAGCAAATTTATGCATCCTTCGATGAAATAGCAACAATAGCACAAATGTCTTCTGCTAACTTACAAAATGTAGCCTCTGCATCTGAAGAACAGCTAGCCACAATCGAAGAGGTAGCTGCTTCTGCCGCTACACTTTCAAATATGGCTGAGGAATTACAAACTCAAGTGTCACGCTTTAAAATAGAATAAAATCCAAAAGAATCTGCTCGTTTTCTACATTGGTAAATATAATATCTATTTCCCATAGAAAACTAGCGGATTCTATAATTTATTATCCGTCTGAATTTTTTCTACCCCTTCTGCTTCAATGATACCTTTTAACTCGTCTAGCACATTATCAAAATCCGTATGTTTACCTAGCAAAAATACCATTTCATGTTCAATCGGTAACCACGTTTCAATAGCAGCCTCATTGTGCTGAATTTGCGCTTCAAGTTTATCTAAAGCATTTGCTACTTTTGCTTCATACGTTTTCCTATGCTCAAATTCGAACCATAAATCATAAAATTGCTGCCCCGTATCATTTCCTAGTAAATTTCTAATTTTTTCAATTGCTTTCATTTCATTTTGTCTCTTTTGCTCTTTTACCTTTATATTATTCATCGTATCAAAGGCTGGAATATCTGTTGCATACACCTCCACTAAATCATGAATAATAATCATTTTTAATAAACGCTCACTATTAACTTTTTGCGGTAAGTATTCCTCAATAGCCATTGCCATTAATGCTACTCGCCATGTATGCTCAGCTACACTTTCCTGTCTCCCATCTGAAAGCCAGCTATGTCGTAGCTCTCGCTTCAATCCCTCCGCTACATGCAAAAATTTTAACATGTTCTGTAAATTCAATTAATGTCTCCCCCTATTTGAGCTTTATCCTTATATTTCTATAGCATATATTAGAATGTTTATTCACACACGTAAATGGCTGTTCATAATGAAAATAAACCATTTATAGGGATTATCCTACATTGATTTAGACAGAAAAAAAATAATTTTTAGAATATTATTGACAGATTCACAATATCCGAGTATGATTGCTTTCAACAACACATTGTAGGCCAAGATTGGAAATAGTAGAAGTGCCTGTGTACTTGTAGAGAGCCGATGGTTGGTGAAAATCGGTAGACACACATTTTGAACTCGTCCATGAGCTACTCCCTGAACTTAAGTAAGGGATGTCGGTTTCCTCCGTTATTGGGATAGACAGTGATTGCTGTCGATAAGAGGACTTTTTCTGTAAAGAAAAGGTCAATTAGAGTGGTACCGCGAGCATAAACTCGTCTCTATTTTTAAATAGAGACGGGTTTTTTTATTTTGTTTTAACGATTTTGGCCTAAGTGTAGCTTTATAAAAAAGACAATAACAAAAGGAGTGTTTGAAAATGGGAAGAAAAATTTGGGTGTTTGATACGACTTTACGTGATGGCGAGCAAGTGCCAGGAGCAAAATTGAATTTATATGAGAAAGTAGAAATTGCACAGCAGCTCAAAAAATTAGGCGTTGATATTATCGAAGCTGGGTTCCCTGCTTCATCACAGGGGGATTTTGATGCAGTAAAAGCTGTTGCACAAAAAGTAGGAAATACAAATGACATTATGATCACTGCTTTAGCTCGTGCTGTACAGGCAGATATTGATGCTGTTTATAATGCTGTCAAATATGCCGAAAACCCAATGATTCATATGGTGCTTGGAACTTCAGATATTCATGTTGAGAAAAAATTCAGCAAATCTAAGGATCAAATCCTACAAATTGGTGTGGATGCTGTCAAATATGCAAAAACCCTACTACCACAAGTTCAATATTCAACAGAAGACGCTTCTCGCTCAGATTTCGAGTATCTTTGGAAAACAATTGAAGCTGTCATGAAGGCTGGTGCAACAATGATTAATGTACCAGACACAGTTGGCTTTGCAGAGCCCGAAGAATTTGGTGCAATGATTTATAAATTAAATGAACGTATGAAAAACTTAGACGACAGCGTGTTACTAAGCGTACATTGTCATAATGATCTTGGGATGGCAACGGCTAATACACTTGCAGCCATTAAAAATGGTGCAGATAAAGTAGAATGTACAATTAATGGTATTGGTGAACGTGCTGGTAATGCTGCATTAGAAGAAGTTGTTATGGCACTAAAAACACGCGGCGCTGTTTACAATGCTGAAACGCGTATTAACACGAAAGAAATTATGAATACATCTCGCCTTGTTTCCAGCTTTATGGGCTTAGACGTACAAGTGAACAAAGCGATTACTGGGGACAATGCCTTTGCTCATTCATCTGGTATTCACCAAGACGGCTTGTTAAAATCTCGAGATGCTTACGAAATTGTCCATCCAGAAGATGTGGGTCTTGATGATATGGAATTAGTCCTTACAGCTCGTTCTGGGCGTCATGCGGTGAAAAATGCCCTTGAGAAGCTTGGTTTCTCAAATCTTTCCACGGATGAATTTGAAGGAATCTTCGAAGGCTTCTTAAGGCTTGCGGATGCGAAGAAAGAAGTCTATGATCACGATTTATATGTAATTGTAGAGAGCTACTATGAAAAACATGATGCAAACAATGCGAATGCCACTCATTATAGCGAGCAATTCTTTGATTTTGACGATTTACAAGTCGTCAGCAATGCCAATTTCCCTTCTGCAAGTGTGAAGATTCGTAAAGGTGGCGCAGTATTTAAAGCGAGCGCAGTAGGCTCAGGTCCAATTGATGCCCTGTATTCAGCTATTGCAGAAATTACAAATATCGATGTAAAGCTTGTAGAATATAATATCAACAGTGTATCTCGCGGGAAAGAGGCACTTGGAAAAGTAAAAATCACAATCGAACACGAGGGTGAGAAATATATTGCCAAAGCCGCAGATACAGATATATTAAAAGCAAGTGCTCTGGCATACATTAATGCTATTAACAGTGTTGTTGTAGCTAAATTAACGCCAGTGATGAACTAATGGCTAAAAGCAGTATGACAAAATTTCTGTCATACTGCTTTTGTATTATTTATTGCTATCCTTCACTAGCTTTTGAAATTCTTCTTCTATCAGCTCAACATCAAGACGTTCAAACAATGGTGCCACTTCGCTAATGGATGCTGGAAGCTCTACTTGCTCATGCCACATTAGCTCATGTTTGCCTACCATTTTTCTTACCTTTTCAGCCGAAAATGGTAAAAATGGATGTAGTAGCTGTCCAAGATTCGCAATCATATAGACACATGTTGCCATTGTTTGATTTCCTGCTTCTACATTCTCTTTCACCTGTAGCCATGGCTGTTGCTCATCAAAATAGCGATTGGCTGCACGAATATATTCGAAAATAGCCTCTAATGCTTGTTTGAAATGCCCTGCCTCAATAAGATTTCCCACTACATTAAACAATTGAATCGTGTGCTTACGAATGTTGCCATCTACCTCAGCTTGTGGTACCTGTCCTTCAAAGGATTTTTCAATAAACTTCAATGTACGATTAACAAAATTACCATATGCACCAAGTAACTCCCCATTATGGCTATAAATAAATTCTCGCCAGGAGAAATCTGTATCACGATTTTCTGGCGCATTCATTGTTAAAAAATATCGAATCGAATCCGCATCATATCGACTTAAGATATATGGCACCCATACGGCCCAATTTTGACTGGTTGATAATTTTCGCTTTTCTAGTGTCAAATATTCGTTCGATACAATATGTGTTGGTAATGCCTTTGCCCCTATCCCCATTAAAATGGCTGGCCATATAACGGTATGGAATGGGATATTATCCTTACCATGTACATAATACGAAACTGTCTCTTCATTCCATAAATCCTCAATAGCTATTTGATGCTGCCTTGTCCATTCGATGCTTGCAGTTAAATAACCTGCAACCGCTTCAATCCATACATATATTTTTTTACCTTCAAAGCCTGGAACTGGAACATCAATACCATTTGGTAAATCTCTCGTTACTGCACGGTCTGGTACTCCTTCTGCCAAGTAGCGCTCTGTTAATCCCAGTGCATTATCACGCCAGCGTTTTTCGACCTTTGCCTGTGCTAGATATGTGTCCAATCTTCCCTGAAATTGACTAAAGGCAAAATAAAAATGCTCCGTTTCTCTAATAATTGGCTCATTGCCGCAAATTTTACAGCGTTTATCGATTAAATCGAGTGGATCTAAAATTGTGGAACAATTATCGCATTGATCGCCACGTGCCTTTGCACCACAGTTTGGACAAACTCCCTCTACAAACCGGTCCGGCAAAAACTGTTGATCTGTTTCACAATAAGCTTGCTCAATTTTCTTTTTATATAAAAAATTATTCGCAAGTAGTTGTAAAAAAATAGCCTGTACAGAGTCATGATGATGCATTGCATCTGTACGGGTATATAAATCATAGGTAAATCCTAAATCATTAAAGCATCGAGTAAACTCCTCATGATAATGATTAGCGATAGCCTCAGTAGTTGTGTTCTCTTGTGCGGCGCGTATAGAGATTGGTGTACCATTACAATCACTCCCTGACACATATAAAACCCTTGCACCCTTTTGTCGGTAATATCTAGCCAAAATATCACCTGGTAATAATGCAGCAACATGCCCTAAATGCAAAGAACCATTTGCATATGGCCAAGCGCCTCCAATAACAATTGTCATTCTAATTGCTCCCCTCGCATCAATAAAAATGGATAAAAAAATCGCCCTAATCAAAACTGATTAGGACGAGTATACCCGTGTTACCACCTATATTTACAAATAGCTCACACTATTTGCCTCTATCAGTACGTCTATCTATGAGAGATACTGTTGCTGTTGTAACGAGTGCCTATCTCGTCGTAATCTACTTGCTTAATGGCTTTCGGTACGAGGCTCAAAGGTCATTTTCAAAAGGGTTCATTTACCTCATTTCCACCAACAGAGGCTCTCTATAAAATGTTGATCCTATTTACTTTTCCTTCTCAACGCTTTTTCTATTAGGTTGGCACCATTTTACGCTTTCTTCGCCTGAAATGCAATCTTTGTCGATAAATGATTAAAAGCTTTCGGTAAATCGTATATTTTTCTCGATAAAATGAAAATATTGGGCGATAAAAAATTAATGCTTAAGCCAATTCAACTTGTAATAAATCTTTTAGATCATCAATGACAATATCCGCCCTTTGTAGCTCTGTTTCCTGTGCGAAATCAAAACGTACCCCAATTGAGAGAAGCTGATTATCATGGGCAGCCTGAATATCAGAAGAACGATCACCGATAACGGCTCCTTGCTGAATGCCATTTTCTACAATCACTTTTCTTACTAAATCTGATTTATGACCACTTGCAATAGACTGAATGCTGTATGTACCTTTGATAAAACGCTCCAATTGATAGGTATCCACTATTGCTTGTAAGTATTCCTTCTGTCCATTGCTGGCAATGTATAGCTTATAGTGCTCTGCCAAAGCAGCAAGTGTTTGCTCTGCATTTGGATAAAGTGCGCCCTTACCATTCCTTATTTGCTCAATCAACTTGACATGGAATAATGAATTGCTCTCTTCACGTATTGCTAAAGAGTGCATTGGACATAGTGTTTCCCAAACAACAGGTAGTGGCACTCCCATAATTTCTCGATATTTTTCGATTGGTGTATCCTCCTGCCAAAGTCCCTTATCTCGTAGCACATCAAACGTCGCAGCAAGTGCAGGCTCTAAAATTAGATTGGTTTGAAACAAGGTTCCGTCCATATCAAAAATAATAGCTTTTGTCATAAAGCCACCCCCTATTCTATTATGAACGTTTCTCCTCTTATATTGTTTCGCTTATAGCGAGGATCATTTTCACGCATGAAAGCAAGCAACTGCTCAAATGCTTCATCATTCCTCCTTCTGGCTATACTTTAAAGTCGTTTGAGGAAAACATTGCAAAAAAAATAGATTCCCTCTTCTCCAGAGGGACACCCATTTAATCAAAAAATTCCATATGCAGCTTTTCCATCTTATAGTAGTTCAATCGATCCTGTAATGTTCCTGTATGAAATTCAAATTTATGACCGTCTGGATCTGTGAAATAAATCGACTTTTTGTCTCTGATATCTCGTTCTCTTCCCTGTAAAATATTCACCTGATTGCTGACAAGCTTTTCATACATTTTTTCAAAATCAGCCTCATCAATAGTGAAGGCCAAATGCGTATAGGATTGATGTATTTCCCGACGTGGTATATCTTTTTCTACATTCAGAGCAAGCCATAGCCCATTTAAATCAAAATAAGCAGTTCTTTTTCCTTTAACTAATAACTTAGCATCGAAAATAGTTTCATAGAACGCGATTGATTGTTCTAAATTCGACACAGAAAATAATAAGTGATTAATACCCTGTATCGTCATATCTAAACCTCCCTTCCATGGTTGACAAAAAAGTTTTGCACAATAGCAAATATGTACGATACTCTCCTCATCAGTTGTATGCAGTTTTCTTTCTAAGCCTTTGCGTGTACAGTGCCTATCACCTTACATACTTCAGCATCTATAACCGGAAAAGCATACTTTGCGCTCTTTAATCAAAAAGCTTTATCAGCAGTGACTTTTTTTGCACATCCAAATAATACTGTACCAATAATAGTAATGATGACTGTCCCTCGAATCCATTTCTTCTTACCCAACCTTTTTCCCTCCTAAAAAGCAGAACACAGATACCTCAAAAACTATCTGTGTTCCTTAAAACTCATTTCTTTTTTCCCTTTTTTAATCCCTTCGCAATTTGCTTCCATTTTCGTTGCTCATTAAGCCTTGCCTGTGTATTTGTCTTGCGCTCTATAAAGGCCAGCTCCTTTTGCAATTTAAAGTAGCTTTGAAGTCGAGATTCCTCAAGCTCCCCATCTGCTATTGCCTGCTGTACAGCACAATGTGGCTCCTTTTGATGTGTACAATCTCGATAATGACAAATCCCTGAAAGCTGTTCTATATCCTGAAAACTAGAAGCAAGACTATCTCCTTGATCCCATAATTGTAGTTCACGCATTCCTGGTGTATCAATTAAACACCCACCTCCAGGTAGTACCACTAACTCACGATGTGTTGTCGTATGGCGCCCTTTAGCATCATCCTCACGAATGTCAGATACTTTCATAAGCTCTTCGCCACTCAGCATATTTGTCAGTGTAGATTTTCCTGCACCTGAAGAACCAAGCAATGCTCCTGTCACACCATCTGTAAATAATGCACGAATAGCCATTAACCCTTCACCTGAATAGGCACTTGTTACAAAAATATCTACACCAAACGCTACAGATTCAACATCTCTTACCTTATCTGAAACATCAGCACATAAATCAGCCTTTGTTAGTACTATAATCGGTTTTGCCCCTGAATCCCAAGCTGCTATTAAATAGCGCTCTAAACGTCGAATATTAAAATCTGCATTTAAGCTCATAACAAGCAGTACAATATCTACATTGGATGCTACAATCTGTTCCTGTATCTCCTGCCCAGCCACCTTACGTGAAAAAACTGATTTTCGTTTAAATAGTTGATGAATAATAGCCTTTTCTTCACCAGGCATTTTTTCTACTAGTACCCAGTCGCCCACTGCTGGAAAATCCTCGCGTGCTAATGAGGTATAAGCAAAATGCCCTGCAACTGTTGCTAGCCACTCACCTTCTTCTGCTAATACACGATATGAATGCTTATGCTCTAATGTAACCCTTGCTGGTACACAATTCACTAGCTTAGTCTGCTTCTTATATTCAATCATTTGCTCTTCAAAATATGTGTTAAAACCTAATGCTGTTAAATTCAATTTAGTTTCCTCCTAAAAGTGCATATCAATTTCACCTTGGCATATCCGGATTTTAAAAATCCATGACATCCGCCGAATAAAGATAAAAAACCTTGTATCTGCGCAATTCGGCAGTTACAAGGTTTCACAGGCACGTTTAAGAGAATACACAAATCGAACTATTGAACTTAAGTCAAATTGTATATTTTAGGCGTGTGAAATTGAACAAACCGAATTGCAGTTCGCTAAAAATAGATTTATTCATCATGTCACATCACCTACTTCCAATTATTTGTTTTTAATATAGCGAAATCTTCCGAAAATGTCAAATGCAATCTAATAAGCATGTATCCCCTTGCTCCTTGCATACAATGAACAAACCACTATTAACAAAGGAGATGTTGAATTGCCAAAAATCATTTCTATCAGTACATACCAACCACCGTACACATTACAGCAAACAAACGCAGAGGAATTAACGAAGGAACTTTTTCACACAAAAATCCCAAAATTAGAAAGATATTTAAAAGTATTTGAGAATGGTGGTATTGCAACTCGTCATTTTTGTGTACCGCCAGAATGGCATCGTATCGATCATTCCTTTAAAGAACGCAACGATTTATATATTAAGCTAGCAACACAATACAGTGTGGCTGTTATTCAAGCATGCTTACAAAATGAGAAATTTTTAAAAATGCCCATTTCGCCAAAGGACATTGATGCCATCATTTTCGTAAGTAGTACAGGCATTTCAACACCAAGTATTGATGCACGAGTGATGAATCAACTTCCGTTTTCAGACAAAGTTAAACGTATACCACTTTGGGGACTGGGCTGTGCTGGTGGTGCTGCTGGTATTAGTAGAGCTTATGATTTTTGTCTTGCCCATCCAGAAGCAAAAGTTCTTGTTGTTTGTGTGGAGCTTTGCAGTTTAACCTTCCAGCCAAATGACTTTTCAAAAAGTAATTTAGTCGGTGCCTCTCTTTTTGCAGATGGTGCAGCATGTATCCTTGTCTGTGGAGAGGAAGCGGAAATTGAGACAAGAATGCCAACACCGGCTATCATAGCAACCGGCTCCAAATGGATGCCAGATTCAGAGAATGTAATGGGCTGGGATATTAAAAACAATGGCCTACATGTTGTTTTTCAAAAAAGTATCCCTGCTATTATCACTAATTGGCTTGGTCCATTCATTGAGCAATTTTTAATGGAACAGGAGCTTTATAGTGAACAGCTTCATCACTTCATTGCACATCCTGGTGGTAAAAAAGTTTTAAAGGCTTATGAAGATACACTTTATTTCGCACCCCAAAAAAACGACATTTCTCGGGAAATATTAAAAAATCATGGAAATATGTCATCTCCTACGGTGCTATATGTATTAGAGCAATTTATGTTAAATGAAGGACAAGTGGAGGATACTGGTTTGCTCGTCGCTCTCGGCCCTGGCTTCTGTGCTGAAGCTGTATTACTTAAATGGAGGGAGTAGCATGATCTTCTATATTATACTGGTTATCGTAATTCTACAAAGATTGACAGAGATTTTTATTGCCAAGCGCAATGAAAAATGGATGCTGTCACAAGGTGCATACGAAGTCGGTGCATCTCATTATCCCTATATGGTTACAATGCACATCAGTTTTTTCTTATTTTTAATAGTAGAAGTCGTTACTAATAATAGTGATATATCGCCCTTATTCCCATTATTTTTCTTATTATTTATTGCTGTGCAGGCATTACGCATTTGGTGTATTCGTTCACTAGGTACTTTTTGGAACACAAAAATTCTCATTCTCCCTGATGCTCAAGTTGTACGTAAAGGGCCCTATACCTTTATGCGTCACCCAAATTACGCAGTTGTTTGCTTAGAGATTCTGCTACTACCTATTATGTTTCAGGCCTATTTTACAGCATTTTGTTTTACACTTTTAAATGTAACTATGCTATCAGTACGCATTCCCATTGAAGAAAAAGCATTAAGGGATGCAACAAATTATAATCGCGTATTTGATAAGAAGATTTCGGAGCCCTAACCGAAATCTTCTTTTTTGTTTATTGCCATTCCCAATTAAAGGGATCCTGTAAATTTTTCCACGGTTTATTATACTCGTCCACCGTTAATAAACAAGCATCTAACTCTGCAATAATCCCCTCTTGATCTAAATCGATCCCAATAATCACAAGCTGTGTCATACGATCACCAAACTCACCATCCCAATCCTCCAGAACCTCAGGACTTTGAGAGAATACATCCTGTTGCTGCTCCTTTGATAAAGCAGCTACCCAGTAGGAAACTGGCTCTATCTTTGCTGATGACCCTGCCTGTGACAGTAATAATGCTACATCTTGATGTCTAGCACTCCAAATAATTCCCTTTGCTCGTACAATCGATTCTGGCATGTGATCACACCACTCGACAAAACGCACTGGATGAAAAGGCCTTCTACGATTATAGGTGAAAGAAGAAATGCCGTATTCCTCTGTCTCGGGTGTATGATTTTCATGACCAAGCTCCAATTCCTTAAGCCACCCAGCAGATGCTGACACCCTCTCAAAATCAAAGCGTCCTGTATTGAGAATTTCTGCTGGCTCTATCACACCATTCACTGTCCGAATTAGCTTAGCTTCAGGCTGTAAAGCACGTAAAATGCACTCTAATCTTTCAAGCTCCATCTCTGATACCAAATCACATTTATTTAGAATAAGAACATCGCAAAACTCAATTTGATCAATGAGCAAATCCGCTACATCTCGTTCATCTAATTCACCCACTGCCTCCTTTCGCTCCAAAAGGCTTTCTCCTGACTGAAAATCATGCCAGAAACGATTCGCATCCACAACAGTTACCATCGTGTCAAGCTGACAAAACTTCGTTAAATCAATACCAAGCTCCTCGTCCAAATAGCTGAAAGTTTGAGCGACTGGTATTGGTTCACTAATTCCTGTAGATTCAATTAAAATATAATCAATATTGCCGAGCTTTGCGAGACGCTCAACCTCCTGCAATAAATCTTCACGCAATGTACAGCATATACACCCATTGGATAGCTCTACAAATTTTTCCTCTGTACGTGAAATACCGCTTCCTTTTGCGATTAATTCTGCATCAATATTGATTTCACTCATATCATTCACGATAACGGCTACTCGCATATTTTTTTCATTTTGCAATACATGATTCATCATTGTCGTCTTTCCAGAACCTAAATATCCACTTAAAACAGTGACAGGGATTTTTTTTGTCATTTATACAACTCCTTAAATCGTAATGATTACTATTTACAATTTGTAATTAAACCATAGAAAAACAAAAATTGCAATGCTAAAAAATTCATTATTGACATATCTTCTAAAAAATAATAATGTATAAAGCGTAATTATTACGATTTAAAAAGGAGGTTAATTTTATGCGTGTACAAATAACATTAGCGTGTACCGAAACCGGTGATAAAAACTATATCACTACAAAAAACAAACGAAATAATCCTGAAAGATTGGAGCTTAGAAAATATTCACCTCGATTAAAAAGAGTGACATTACATCGAGAAACAAAATAATATTCCCTAATAAATATAAAAGACTGTTTCAAAAGTTGTTATTTCCTTACTTTTGAAACAGTCAAACACCTATTAATGAATTAAATCCCCTCTCGTAATTTCTTTTGCTTTTATTTCTGTAGCAAGCTCATTCAATTTCTGCTCTAGGTCATCAAGAATGCGTAATTTATGCTCCACCTGTTCTTCAAAATCAATAGATTGAGCCAATATCTTATTTACTTGAGTATCTAAATTTATAAGAGCATCATTCTTCACCTTCGTTCTTTCCTCTAGCAGATTAGTAGTCGAATTATGTTTATTTATATCCTCTAGTTTTTTTGATAATTTTTCCTCAATCTCTTTCATCAAATACTGGTTAAGATTTTCAGCATTAGCTTGCTCTAAACGTGAATTTTCAATTGCTTCCATGAGGTTTTCTATTTGTAGACTGATGCCTATTGCAAAATCACTCAGCTTACTTTCTAGCCCATTCACCGAATTAACTGACAGTAATTCATCTTGTGTGACTTTTACTGTTTCCTTTAATAACTTATTTTCTGTACGTAGCTTCTTTTTTTCCTTTAATAAAGCTTCAATCGAGGATATTTGTTTTTTCTTATGCTTTTCTATTGTTTGAACATGATCATAGTAATTCTGTGTTGCTTTTTCAAAGTCTCTCTTCAGCTTTAATAGCTCCATCGAAAGCTCCTTTTTTTGATTTGTTAATTGGATATTTTCTCGTTCAAATCTTAGTACTAATGAATAATAATCACTATCTCTTAGTCTTTTAACCTCATTTTTATATTTCGCTAATTCAGCCCTTAAAAAAACAATCATTTGCTGGAGCTGGATGGGATCATTGTTTTTCACAATATCATTTTCCATAGTAAGCTCTCCTTTCACGAAAATTTCCCAAGCATACTCATAACCTCCTCAAATTGCTTCTTACTTTCTTTTATAACCTCATCAAGCTGTTTTACCAATTGTTTGTCAAATTCATCATTATTAATTTCTTGTTTTTTTGGTTTTTCTCCAGATATTAAATAAGCAATAAGTAGATTTAACGTTCCTTTTTCAAGAAAAGCAAAGCTATTATTTTTGTCACTATTATAGTTAGATAGATTTGCAAGTTGCTCCTTTATAAACTGTTGAGAGATATGCTCTATTTTTTCAAATTCACTCATTATTCTCCTCCTGTGTTTGGCTTATTCCATTAAGATTAATAGGGTTCAAAACAACCACACCATCTTGTAACTGATCGCAATAGGTAAAACCCATAATACTTCCTGAATAAGACAAATTATGTGACCATTTAATTTGAAAATTAGTAAAAGATAATGTTTCATTGGGTTCTAATGTTGTTTTCCCTATAGGTCTAAGCCAAAATTCTTCTTTGCTCGCTTCATCATTGATTCGTTCCCAGCTGCTATTTCCTTTTAAATTGGGAGCAAAATGTTCATAAACATACCTACCAGAAAAGGAGAATGGCGAGTCTTCAGGTAGCTTTATACACAAATAAGGATTGGTAATAGGCTGATTCCCTATATTACGAATATGATAGGAGCCCAAACATAGACTTTCCTGTTCAGTATCATAAGAGATATTGAATGAAGAAGTAAAATAACTTATGACATTGACAGGTTCAATAATTGTAAGCTTCTCAACCATTTTCCTAATTTCATGAACATAATGAGTCGTCTGTTCTTTGAGCTCATTTATTTTTTCCTCCACCTGATTGGTACCAGTCATAATTTTTATCCTCCTGTGTTAAATATGTAATAAGCAATGTTACACCTCGACGTAATGATATTCCGTTTTTTCGAACTAGCGTTTTATATTGGTTTAGCAGATAGCAAACCAACATAAAAAAAGAGAGGTTTACCCTCTCTTCAAGATATGTGTTTTTCTTTTTTATTAGTACTATTACCCACCTGTTGGGAAAACAACAGGGCATTGCTGTGGACGAACTACACCCGGACATGTAAACGGTAATTCTGCTCTTGGCTCGCAGAAAGTCGCTAAGAATTCCACAGTAACTGGGAATGTAGATTGAATACTTTGGCAAACAGATACTGTAATAGTTAATGCAGAAAACGTAATTGTACCTGTACCAGCTGTTAATGTTCCAGTTGTACACACGAAACAATCTAAATCTGTAAATAAAATTTCTACATCTGTACCTTTTGGCGCACATAATGTAACTTGTTCACAGCGAGAAAGTGGAATATTATTGCTTGTGAACATAGTGCCGTTCGGTAAACAAACAACTAACGTAAGAACAAAATTCTTTTGAATATTTAAATGTTGAAGACATACTGTTGAACCATCAATGGAGAATTGGCGATTCTCACGGTTCAAAATAACAATAGGGTTAGTTGCTGATGGAACTACCTTACATGTAACTACCGCACCTGTTAAATCAGTCGTTGGCGTTACTCCTGGAAAAGTAATTGGTCCAGTAGGGGAAAAATCAAATGACATTTCCTTTACAATCCAGTCAAATACCTTATCGACGTTTATACAAATTAATTCCTGCGCCTGGGATGGCATATTCTCTAGCATCCTTTTGACACCTCCATAAAATTTTTATCTTTCGTTTGTAGCATATGTTTTTCAGCTATAAGTGTATGGGCTAAATAAATAGTTCGAGCTCATATTTAGCAAAAACTTGCGTATCCATACAAATTTTTTGTTTAATGCCCCACACTTCAGGGAGATATTAATTTGTTTTTTAGGACCGGTATATTTGTAACAGAAAGTAAATATTTTTAATAAAATATTAATGGACTGAAAGGGGTGAAATACATGGAAGATTCAAAATTGTACGCCACTCAAGACATTGAAAAATTGAAGGAAAAGATTGAAAACTATAGGGAAACGTTAACTTCATTAAAAATGGGGACTTCAATAGAGGATTACCTCTTTATGAAAAAGGAATTTGATGGATTAAAAACACAGATTGCACATTTTGAAGGACAAACAGAGTCATTAGATGATAGGAAAAATTCGCAGATTAAAGGCTATGAGGAGCAAATAAAGCTACTCTCCACACAAATTGAGCTTTTAAATCAAACAATAGAAGAAATGAATCAAGAAATATTAGTCATTTTAAAAAAGCTGCTTACCATGGAAGTTAATAAAGCTCCAGCACCTACCACTACACCCAGTAGTGAAAGCCACTCTCCTTTGATAGCTAATTCTGCACAAAGACAGCCTAGAATTACAATGGCTCAGGATCAATCGACAATTCCCTCTCAACAACCTTCTTATAGGTTATTGCAAAATTTAGCAGGGAGAGCAACCAATAAGCAATTCGATTTGAACCCTAACATCCTATCTTCTGAAACTAAACATCAAAAGAGTATACCCGAAGAACGCCATTTTAATCAACACTATTTTCAATCAGTAAACACGCATCCGAGCCAAGGTCTTTATCGGAATACCAACACAGAATCGACCTTCCATTTTAAAAATGCTGCTGATGCAAAACAAATTCCAGTAAGCATTTATGATCCAACTACCATAAATTCTTCTATTATAGGGGAAACAAAACCTGAAATAATAAACGACTCTACTGCCTTGAAAACACCTGAAGTAGCAACTGAATTTGGTGTTCTTGAAGAACCGCAAGAAGAAATTTTTGATCCTCCTAACGCTATAATTGAGGAACCTGTTATTCTTGATGTACTTCAAACAGGAAATGAGCCTATTATTCTCGATTTACCTAAAGCCGAGAATAAAGAGCCTGTTGTTCTTGATTCCTCTGAAGCTGTGAATAAAAAGCCTGTCATTCCTGATTCCTCTGAAACAGTGAATAAGAAACCTGTCGTTCTCGATTCCTCTGAAGCTATGAATAAGGAGCCTGTCGTTCTCGATTCCTTTGAAGCTGTGAATAAGGAGCCTGTTGCTTTCGACTCCTCCGAAGCTGTGAATAAGGAGCCTGTTGTTCTCGATTCCTCTGATGCTGTGAATAAGGAGCCTGTTGTTTTTGATTCCTCTGAAACTGTGAATAAGGAGCCTGTTGTTTTCAATTCCTCTGATGCTGTGAATAAGGAGCCTGTTGTTTTCAATTCCTCGGATGCTGTGAATAAGGAGCCTGTTGTTTTCGATTCCTCTGATGCTGTAAATGAGCCTGTCATTCTAACTACTTCTGAAGCGTTAAATGAGCAAAAGCCACCTACTTTAAAAAGTGACGAATCTGAAGCTACATCAGAAGAAACAATTGAAACCTATAGCAACAATCAAGAGGTAAACAAGCAACCTGAACAGGAAGAAAAAACTATGGACGAAGAGCATAAAAAAGAAAAGGGCTCATTATTTTTCAATTTCTTCCGAAAATGGAGTTAATTTAAATGATTTAAGAGTAGAACTGAAGATCAATTTAGCCTTGGCGTAATTGTAGCTGCCGCTGCCACTACGCTTTCGCGCAAAAAACAGCTGCCGCTTTGCTTTCAATACAAGAAACATTTGCTGAATGAAGATAAATCGTCCAATAAGTATGAAAATACATATTGGACTTTTTTATGTTTAACAGGCACATCAGATGATTCATGCAGATTGAACAAAGTCTCTCCTAAAGTTTAAACAATAAAGGCTTAAAATTAGATATTTGCCCTGACTCCACAAACATAGCTGAATAGAATAATGAAGAAAGGGGGTGTAAAAATGTGTATGAATTGTATGAATTCAACGTGCGGCGGCTGCGCAAATAAAAATAATCAGTGTAATGCACTTGGTCCTTTTGAAGCTATAGAAGCTGCATGTATTACTACTCCACCAGCAACAGGCTCTATCATCCCATTCGCATCAGGTACTGTTCCTGTTATTTTAACAGCAGTTCTAGGTGGTGCAATCGGTACAGTAAGTATGGTAGGATTCGGTACGTCTATTCCAGGGGTAACTCTTACTGGTACAAATATAGATTTAACAGCTGCTACAGGAACAGAAGCCTTTTCAGTTCCACGTGCTGGTACTATTACATCTATTTCTGCATCATTGTCTGCTACAGTTGCTGTAACCCTTACTGGAACAGCAACAGTCAGAGCACAAATTTACCGCGCGGTTGCGGGAAGTAATGTTTTCAGCCCAACAACAGCATTTGTTGATTTAGCACCAGCTCTATCAACAATAGCAGTAGGTACTATTACATTTGGAACTGCAAACGTTGTACCAGTGCCTGTAGCTGCTGGTGATCGTTTATTAATGGTGTTCTCCATCACTTCCTCAGGGATTGTTGCAACTGTTACGGGTAACGCAAGTGCAGGAATCAATATTGTATAAAAAATTATGCTCGTAAGTCAGATATAAGCTACCATACAATAACCTTGAAAACAATTGTAAAAATAAGCAAAAAAATAGGCGATTTTCTTCAAAACCGAGAAATCGCCTATTTTTCAATTTAAATAGATTGCAATGATTATTGTGCTAAAGCATTTTGAATATGAGCAAGGTGATGCTTTCCATGCCAAGCATATAAAGCTATGGCTTTTTCAAGTGTCAGTAACCCTGAATCAGGATGGTTAAACGCTCTTTGCAGTTGCTCCTCTGTTAGACTGGACAGTAAATAAACCCAGCGCTCATGTAAGCTTTCGATAAGTTTATGGGATGTCGCTACTGGAAGTTCTGAATCTGGGAGTTGAGCCCATTCCGCTTCGTTGTACGGCTTAATCGTCGGTACATCCTCTGTAAGTGCTAATTTAAAACGAATATAGCTATTCATATGACTATCAGCGATATGATGGACTAGCTGTGTTACAGTCCAGCCATTTTCTCGATAAGTTTTCGCTAATGCTTGCTCACTTGCTCCACTAAGTTCCTCCGCTAGCTGTCTAGGTAGCAGACGAATATCCTCAATCCAGTCCTTTACTTGCTGTATTGTCACTACTTCTGGAAATTGAAATTGCCCAATTGGATAGCGTAAATCGGTCATATAGACTCTCCCCCGTTCTCTATTTTCTTCCTTTTCATATTACCAATTTAATATTTTACGCGCTACCTGCATTATTTTTTCAGGATTAGTTTCTTTTTCATTAGTTAATTTTGAACCTTATATATTCATTGTACTTTCAATCATAGAAATTAATTTTGGAAATTCTTTATTGAAAAGAAATTCAATACCATTTTCTTTAAATTTGTCATAGATCTTTTCATAATAAATTGAGATTTTGCCATGAATAGAAGGACTAATAATGATTTAAGCTTAGTTAATACCATTATAATAATCTTAATAATGAAAGGTACATTTTTTCACCTTTGCTTCAAGATACATAACTTCAAATTTACTTAGCTTGCTCCAATTCCTCAGCTGGCTGCTAATTTCTAAGTAATCCCTCTTAACTGAAATATTTCTTTCGCCTAAAAATAAAACCCTTATTTTGTAAGAATCCAACCTTACAAAACAAGGGTTTTAAAGTATTTATTTCATGATAACACACCTAATACTATTGAGTTATATCATAAATTAACGTATCAAAATAACTACCGTTGATATAAAGTAATATTGCCCATAGTCCTGGCTCTGGAATCTTTACACTTGAAGGTGTATGGGCATCTGCCCCATTATTTGGTCCACCAAGACCCGTTGACCAGCCATTGATCAAAATTGGATGAACTGTTTTTGAATCTTTATGATAGCCGACTATCGTCAGCTCTGTGTCAAGGGTAGGCTCTATTCCCCAAAGATGCCACATCCATTTTTGGGTGCTTAGACTTGGCGCATCAGCACCAATGACGCCAGATTTATTGATATTCTCCACTATACTACCTCTATCACCAAATACTTCAGCTTGTTTGTCCCAATTAATTGATGCAAAGTCACTTTCTTGTACAAAATCAGGTAAATCATCTGGTAGGACAATTGCTTTTTCGTTCATGACACAACCTGCTAGACATAATAATACTGTAAACAAAAGGATACATCGCTTCATTACATCGCTCCTTTAAGATGGCTTTATCTATGTAACGAATTTTTTGCATTTATTGTTACAGATTATTCTGAATATAATTCTGTTGATCTTATTACAAATTCAGCTAACGATTTTAGAGGATGAATAATTGTTAACCCTGACTCTTTTTCGAAAAGCTGTGCGGCCTCCACCATTGAAAGCTGTGCCACAGAAATTTGCCGTTGCGCTTCTTTTAAATGATTAAGAGCTTGAAGAATGGTTTTCTTATAGGCTTCCTGCTTTCCCTGCATAATCAGTTCAAAAGTATTGTCGATTACCTTTGCTGCAACTTCAATTTCTTTGTTATGTTGTATAGCATATTGCTGAAGCCTGCTCATTGTCCCTTCTACAGTCCCGGGATTCGTAAACAGGATTGTCTGAGGCTGCTCATTCCTACAAATAGCTTCAAAAAAAGGCTCGTCTATTTTCAAAATTGGAATGGAAAGCTTAATGGGTGCTTCCTCTAACAGAGCAATATAATTTGTACACGTTATTAAAATGGCATCTATCTGACAGTTCTCCATCCATTCAAGCTGTTCCTTCACCTTAAAAGCTAAACCGCTATTTCCATTTGAGGCTTGTAGGATAAGACCTGGATCTACAAAATGTACAAGCTCTATGTGATTAATGTTAAAAAATGTTTGTTCAATATATGCTATGTTCGAATAATGTGCATGCAAGCAGCCAAGCCTTTTCCGCAAATGTAGTCCCCCCTACTTAGTAAGCTGTTTCTCCATTGTTACTATAGAAAGAGAGAAGCCGTTTAAATTCTCGCTCTTCCCCTCTTTTGTAATAACATAACCTAATGAACGATATAACTCAATGTTTCGAGGAACAGACATTCGAACCTTACATTTACTAATCGTTTTTCCATTAGCAAGTGCTTGGTGCTCAAGCTCTTTCAATAATGCTTTTGCCAAGCCTTTTCCTTGTTTTGATGGGATGACAGATAATCTAAAAAAATAAACACTGTGATCACTATATGTAAACCTTACCATAGCAACGGGCTGCTCATCGAGATAAGCAATAAAGGCATATTCTCCTCTTTCCATATCCTTTTTAATTGATTCAACCGTTTCATTAAGTGCACTTGAAGGCGGTGTTGCATGCTCATATTCTTTAAATGCCTGTAGCATTACATCATGAATAGTAGGTGCATCTTTTAATTGTGCTAACATAATCACCATTTTTACCCGCACTCCTTTTTCGTTTTAATATACAACATAATGAATTTTTAAACAAATTTAAACCGCATTATCAAAGATAATGCGGTTTGGTTATTTATTTTTATTCACGAAACGTATTGCTCTACTCATAATAGTTGGAACAATGGAAGCATGATTTTCCTCGAATCCCTCATAAAAGGAGATATCCACAACATCCTGTAATTTATTAACAATTCGCTGTGCATCATCCACCATAAAGGTTTCAAGCTCACCTACTCCGATGAACAGCTTTGCCTTTATTTCCTGATTATCCATAATAAATGCTGATGCATAGCGTAATAGCTCATGCTCGTTCCACCAAATAGAAGGGCTAATAGCAATATAACGTTGATAACTGGACGATTGATGGAATAATTGCCACAGCACAAAATAGCCTGCCAGTGAATGCCCAAAAAGTGTTTGCTGCTCCTTATTTATAGGGAAGTTAGCGAGAATCTCTGGCTTTAATTCTTCTTCTAAAAATCTGCTAAAGTTCTCGGCTCCACCATGCCTTTCATAGCCTTTTCCTTTAAATCTTGCAGGATAAATATAGGTTTCGGCTTGTCCCGTAAAATCATAAAAACGTCGTTCCTGCATATCAGCTCCATGACCAATGCCAACAACAATTGCTGGTAATATACCTGTCTTAGGAGCATTCCGACTTTGCAGACGCACTGCCTCCTTGACAAGCTGGAAATAGGACGACCCATCTAATACATATAAAACAGGAAAGCCTCCTTCTGGCGCCTCACACTGAGGTACATAGATGTTGATTGTGTACATATAATTCGTAAATTTGGAGGACATTTGCTCCGTTAAATAATCGGACGATTGTCTTTCAATCATCATTGATGAACCTCCTTCAACACATCATAGCCATAGCATACAGGTGTTTTTGTCACAGGATCTTCCATAATACGTGCATCAATATTAAATACCTGACGCATCACATCCACACACAATATCTCTTGTGGTGTTCCTGTTTTCATCACAACACCCTGACGCATTGCGATTAAATGGTCAGAATAACGTGCTGCATGATTAATGTCATGCAAGACCATCACAATTGTACAACGATGCTCTTCATTCAAGCTTTTCACAATTTCTAGCACCTCTAACTGGTGTGCCATATCCAAATAGGTCGTTGGCTCATCTAACAATAAAATATTTGTTTCTTGTGCAAGTGCCATTGCCAGCCATACACGCTGACGCTGACCTCCT
>Ga0213825_1000833_pt1 | contig 22256 bp, 25 predicted proteins | sample MC6MC0900MG_FD_179896 | JGI IMG/M metagenome (GOLD analysis project Ga0213825, IMG submission 179896) | Enriched soil aggregate microbial communities from Iowa State University, Ames, United States - MC6-MC0900-MG | ecosystem: Environmental > Terrestrial > Soil > Unclassified | place: USA: Iowa... | reverse complement strand
TAGTCCATTTAGACATAACCGTTCCTCCTTTGTAGAAATTTCTTTAGTCCTTCTCACACCTGTCCGTTAGTAAAAAACGTCTCCACTTATTTTAGAAACGCACCCGTTGAATAAGAAAAAGACACCTAAAAGTGGCTGCTGGATCTTAAACTCTTACACCCGTAAGCTCAGCAATACCTTATAAAAACTTTTCAGGGTTTCTTACTTTTAGACTTATAATAAGACCGCAATTTATACAAAAACAAGCATCTACTTCGGAGCATTTAATCATTGCTTTTTTCTTGAATAATGCTCCATAACCTTTGAACTCGCCCGTTCTAGTCTCTTTTGAACCGCATTCTGAACAAACCTTATCTCTATTCAATGAAACCCCCTCCATTATTTAAATGTGATTGATATGCTTTATATGAAAGAAATATGGATAAAAGTAATGTACATAAAAGGATAGAGAAGAAGCCAATAAGTATCAGATTTTCTGGAAGAAACACACAAAGTAACATGACTAACCCGCCAATTAACATTGGTAAAGAAAATGGGCGTATTACGATGTTCCATACTTGATGAGTTGATTGTGTTAATTCTGAGGAAGTTTTATTTATTTCTAATTTAAATCTAGGAAGAGTGTTAGCTGTGGTGATAAGTACGATGCCTACGCTTAATGGGATTAACAGGAGCAGGTTAACATCTGTACCTGTTGTTATCAGGATTAAGCTGAAATGAAGCATAAAAAGGATGATTGAAATGGACAAAAATATGCTCTCTAAACCTTTTTTATAGCGAGAATAAGAGCCTTGAAATTTAACGAGTTTTGGAAGATATAATAGACTACTGTTTACTAAACACATAGTAAACGGAATACTAAATAATATTACTTCCGTATTGCCATATCTCGTTTCTTCAAACGCCATAGTCGTATTATATAAATAAATACTGACACCAAAAGATACGATAATTAATAAACCTATACAAACTTTTTTCATTATAAATCCTCCCCCTTTGTGGTTGAATTAAACTGAATAATCCACTTCAGAACATCCTGAAAAACGGTTGAATTTAAAGAATAATAAACATACTGCCCCTTTTTAATGGCATATACTAATTCGGCATTTTTTAAAATAGACAAGTGCTGAGAAACTCCTGGTTTACTCATTTCAAAATGTTTAGCAATATCTCCTGCAGTTAAATCTCCATTTTTTAAAAGGTCTAAAATTTTTCTTCTATTTTCATCGGATAAAGCTTTAAATGTTTCATTAATGGACAACCATGGTTACCTCCTTTTTTGATATTTAAGTAATTACTTAATTACTTAAATTATAGCCGATTGGATTATAATGTCAATAAAGAATTAATTTTCTTATTGAACCTGTCCGTTCGTCAAAAAAGAAAATAGATCGCCACAGCGATCCATCTTGAGCTCAAGTACCCGTGTTTAAATAAAAAGATTCTTATTCCTCTAACTTGCTTACGTTAGTCGAAAAAGAAACAGGGATCGCAGCAGCAATCCCTGTTCCTAAACTCTTGCACCCTATAGTTTATAGTATATTATTTCACTAAATCCTTATACAGCAACCATTTTATTGAAAAAAGCACCTATAAATTACTGGTCTTTCCTCTTCTTAAAAATACTTTTTACGAATGCTTCTTTATGATCTGTATATTCATTTATTCCTGTAGAATGCTTCTTTAAATAATCCAATTTTAACCGGGTATATTCTTCACGTGAATTTTCATTTGCATTTAAATAATCCCTAAAAAAAATTTGGTTTTTCCACAATTCCTTCTCATATTCTACAAGGTGAATATAATGTGTTTTTTCTTGGTAAGTGTTATTCGTAAATTTTGCAAATACTATTTCATTAGGTCGTTCTACTCGTAAACGAAGGAAACCGATACTTTTAAGTCCTTTTATAACAGAGGTTTCTACCGAGGATAAATCATCAACTGCGACTAGTATGTCTAAAATGGGTTTAGCCATCATATCTATAATTGCTGTACTTCCGATATGTTCAATATGATTCTCACTAATATTTGTATATTGGTGTATTTCCTTTTTCACTCTTAAAAATTCTTTTCTCCAATCATCAGAATAAGGAACTACTTTTACCTCATCATTTTCCAATCCCAAGCTCAATTCATCTCTCCTTTAAAACGATTAATAAAAATTACTGGTTCTTAATTCAGTCAATTTAATCCATAGATCTGTGAATTTTTCCCTCTCTTCATTTTTTTTAACGAATGAGTGGGGTCTACTTTGGTATTGTCATTTTTATAACTTTATAGAAGTTTATTTTCATGGATAGTTGAAGAAAGTATAAAGAATTTAAAGTATTACACCTGAAAAATTCCCTTTCAATACTTCTTTTTCATTCTGATTTTTACATAAAAAGGATGCAATAATAGCTGTTCTATTATTTTCTTGCCTTTCGTATTTTTCAATTTTAACTTCACAAATAATTGTATCTCCCGTAAACACAGGTCTTAAAAACTCAAAATTCATAGTACGAGCCAGTACGTTATTATCTCCACCTACTTTTGTTGGTAGAGTTGCTGTTAATAACCCTTGAATTACAAGTCTTCCTTGTTCATCTAGGGTTCTATGATGAATCCCTTCATCACCTGAAATCTCTGTAAATAATTCAACATCCCTTACTGAAAAAGTCCGTTCAAACGAAATAATATCTCCTACTTCTAATGACATATAAATCTCCCCCTGAAGGTTTTATACTGTATTATGTGAGAAAATCTTGAGGTTTCCAATCTTTCGGCTTTATGTTCTTATTCATCCATTTCTTTTGTGGTGCTTGGTATGGAGTGGCGGCGATTAAATGATTATTGTGCCAGCTTGCTGCTCCGGAACGAATCATTTCATCGAGCAGGATTTGAATAAATTCATCTGGCTGAAGCTGGAAAGAGTAGCGTGCAAAATCTTGAAACCAACCACACTTTAGTAGGTAGTTATCGATTTCTTCTTTTGCTAATCCGTTTTTAATGATTAATCTGAATGAAAAAATCCTTTTACAGGCATGCCATGAAACTTTTTCTGGCATCCTGAGCCACTTTTCAAACCGTTCCCTTGCTGCATCAATGGCAGCCAGAGGATTCTCCATTTGAGGTCCATGTCCTGAATATGCCTGTTGAATCCGGAGCATGGACAACCGATCCAAACTTTCTATAGATCGTTGGATAGATGTGACACCCTCTCGAAAGATATTTAACCATCCGATATCATTCTTGTGGAAGAGATCCCCGCAAATTAATATCTCTTCTTTAGGTTCATATAAAGAAATATGTCCTAACGTATGTCCTGGTGTGTGCAAGACTTTCAAGGTTTTACTTCCTGTATTAATCTCATCGTTATCTGAGAGCTTTGTATCGACTCGATAAGGTTCTACAGGCTGATCTAACCATTCTGCACTACAGGCTTCAGGGTCACAAGAATTAATTAAATCGGCTTCCCATTTATGAGCAGCAATCGTAACACCATAATTTTTTTGAAGATGAAAATTGCCCCCTACATGGTCACTATGATAGTGCGTGTTCACAATAAGGTGTATTTCTTCTGGTGAAACGCCTACTTCTTTAATTAAGTGCTCTGTATCTTTCGCATCACTCCCAAAACCAGTATCAATAAGGATCGGGAGTTGATCCTTAATAAGGATCATGTTTGCACTTGGAAATTTCCTTTCAAAGAAAATAATACTGGATTTTTTCATAAGCTATTCCTCCATAAATTCAATGATTAAACAATTATGATCGAACGTTCGATCAATTATATTGTTGGTATAGATGCCGTTATTAGCCCTCGAATTACAAGTCTCCCCTGTTCATCTGGGGTTATATGATGACTCCCTTCATCACTTGAAATCTCTGTAAATAATTCAACATCCCTTACTGAAAAAGTCCGTTCAAACGAAATTATATCTCCTACTTTTAATGACATATAAATCTCCCACCGAAGGTTTTATACTGTATGGTTAATGGTACTCTGAATATTAAAACTATTTTAAGCGATATTCAACTATCCTCCAGTTAGTGCAATAAGTTCTACAAAAAGAGCGTTAATCCTTCTTAACGTTAATTATGATATAATAAAAAAAATGTCTAATCCCATATGTACCAAGGGTTTAAACGTTTTTATAACCAAGTTTATGAAAGCGTTAATTTGTATTATACGAATAGTAGTAGGATATAAGAAATAGGAGGTTCCTCCTTCATTTTGTCTAGAGACAACTCAGTCGCCATGCAACCCACATTACGATTACTCATAATGCAGTTTCGGTAGGGAATATCCTATGCAACAGGATAGTCTCGAAGAGACACTGACTTTGTACGGAAGAAGTTGCTTCTTGTCGCACCCCCCCGTCCACACCGTACGTGCGACTTTCACCGCATACGGCGTTCCAACTATACCAATCCATTTTAACCATAACACTGTTCAGTATTGCGATACTCAATGTGTTTCATTTCTTCCGTTTCAATAAGTCGGTGCCTCCCATGGGAGGTGAACCTCTTGTAGTCATACGAGAACCTTATTAATCGATAAAGAATTGCCTTGCATGATTAAAGGAATCTTTTATAGTCTTGTGGCTATCCCTCCATGTTGATTAGACACTTCAACGGTACTGTGCCACTACTTTCACTGATATAAAGAAAAGTTATACGGCAACTATTATCATTATCGCTTTCCTTTTCAACGCTTCGTCGGGAGTAAGCCCTCCACGTTATCAGCTTACAATGTTGAATTATATCTATTATTGGATGAACTTAGGTGCTTCCTGTAAGCCTGTTAGCCGTTCATATGCCTGTAACATATCATGGACTTTCATATAAGTTATTTTTACTCATCCACGGCTAACCTCACGCTGTGGTGATATACACATTTTGATGCTAGACTAAAAAGTAGACACAGATTGTTATAATAAAAATATAAACTATAACGAGGTGTGTCTAATTGGCTAGAGGAAATGGAAAACGTTATGATGAAACATTTAAAAAAGAAACAGTAAAGTATATCGTAGAGAATCATAAACCTATTGCACAAGTGGCGAGGGAAACTGGCGTCAATACAAATACTTTGCATGGTTGGATCAAGAAATATGGTCAGCAACCAGAGATAAAAGCTATTCAAACATTCCCTTCTCCAGAGGCGGAACTTAGAGCTTTACAAAAGGAAATGAGTGACCTCAAGGAGGAAAACGAAATACTAAAAAAGGCGATGCACTACTTCGCGAAAAGCCCTCGGTAAAGTATGAATTCATTCATGTAAATCGCTCCCAATTCCGAGTGGAGAAGATGTGCAGCGTTCTGGGAGTTTCCAAAAGCGGCTATTTCAAATGGATCAAACGGCCGAAAAGTGAGCAACAGAAAAAGCATGAAAAGCTATCACAAGAAGTATTACAAACACACCTAGAGTTTAAACAACGGTATGGGAGTGTTAAGATCACCAAAACATTAAACAAACGCGGTGTGAAGGTAAGTGAGCGAACAGTCTCTCGTATTATGACAGAAAATAATTGGAAGTCTTGTACGGTCAAAAAATATAAGGCTACCACAAATTCTAAGCATCAACATCCAGTAAGCGACAATGTCTTAGACCGTCAATTTAAAGTTAGCAAACCGAACCAGTCATGGGTGGCGGATATCACCTACATCCCAACCAATGAAGGCTGGTTGTATTTGGCAAGCGTTATGGACCTCTACTCACGCAAAATCGTAGGCTGGGCAATGGACAAAACGATGACAAAAGAATTAGTAATGGATGCCTTAAAAATGGCGTACAAACGTCAGAATCCAGGACAAGGAGTCATCCACCACTCAGACCGTGGAGTCCAATATGCTTCTACTGAATACCAAAAACTATTAAAACAGTATCATATGACGAGCAGCATGAGCCGCAAAGGAAACTGTTATGATAACGCTTGTATAGAGTCATTTCATGGGATTCTGAAGCGTGAGCTTGTCTATCAAACTAGGTACAAAACAAGGCATGAAGCGAGAAAATCACTATTTGAGTATATTGAGTTTTTCTATAACTCAAAAAGAATCCATTCAACACTTGGTTATCATACACCAAATGAATATGAGAAGATGTATACTCCACCCGCAGCTTGAATTTCACCTTGCTCAAAAAGTTTAAAAGGGGTTTATTTTTAAACTTTTTGAGCAAGGCCACCAAGCGAAAGCGCGGTAGAAATTCTGTGTCTACTATCTTGACATAGTATCATTTCTATGTATTGTGCTTGTAGACCCGTACATTCAGAAGTTCGTCAGCTTAACCTTTTCTTGTAGGTTTATTTGCATTCTCACCATATTCATTCAACTCAAGCATCATGAACTACACCACTCCTTCGAGTAGGCTTTCGGCAGCCGAACTGCTACGTAATTTCTCACGCCTTTTTGCCGAGCTTATAACACTATCATTCTTACTAAATTCAGTGCTATTCGACTAAGAGAGAACCCTTCAGGGCGTTACCCCATCATTTGATTCTTCGATATAACCCTTCAGTTCCGATAGGAACTGTCTAGCCTTTACCTGAGTAATGTTACCATTCTCAATTTAAGCCAGAAACATTTCGCACAACTTTTGCACCCGTTAATTTAAGTGAATTAATTCACTAATAATTTATAGTAAAACCTTAAGGATTTTTTATCTAAAGTGGAAAATCCTTTTCGTAACTTTCTGGAGAGTGATGAAAAAATCTTTTTGCTGCTCTTAAAAAATTCAAAGAAACCAATTTCTTTCATTTCTGTATTTTTTGAAGTAAACTTAAACTTTTTCAATTTGTTTGTATTGCCTTCAAATATGTCTAGTAGGATACTTCCGTATAACCTAACAATAAAGGCCCTTTTAAAAGAGCCTCTTTGTTAATCTTAAAATTACTTTCTCATTGATTCTATTATGTTGATTATAGTATCTTTTATTTTTTCAGCGGATCCTTTTTCTAATATCGTCATACTTGCTTCATAGCTATCACTTGCATAGTATCTTTCAGGAACAATATACCCAATGTAGTCATTCGTGTTACCTGCTATGAATACTGGTACCCCATTGTAATAACTTGTTATTTCTTTCCCGGTTTCATTAAATATTTCACCTGGTACTGATACAAAGATTATCTCACCTAGTTTTATTGCTTGTATTTCGGTTATGATCGGGATTGAGTTTTCTAATGTCTCTGATTTCCTAATCAAAGCTGAAATACCTTCGATCTCCGATTCTATCTTTCTTAAGTTTGCATAGTTTTTTTCAGAAACTTCTTTATAAAACTTATATTTACGATTAAGTTCAAGCAATTTTTGTTCTAGTTCTGAGAAACCTTCTTTTTTTCGAAGGTTCAAATCTACTACTTCAACTTTATAAGTTGCCTCCTCAATTGTAGGTGTTTTTTTGTGAGTTAATAGTTTTAATATTTCTGTAGATAGCTGAGTTCCTAGCCTCCTTACTTCCTCAAAACTTGCAGATTTTCGCGTAAAGCGTGTACTAATATCACCTGAAGGACCATTTAAAAATAATGCAATTTCTACGTTATTTTCATTTTCTAAATTAAAACTAGTTATCCCGGGGAAGTCAGCACTAATAAAAAGGTTATCTCTATTCATAATCGTTGGATGGCATGAGAAGCTATATAATATAATTTTTTTGTTTGAGGAACACTCAAATTCAATTACTTTTAAAATCGGATCATATTCAATTTCAGTGGATATCCTATTAGCTCCAATACCATGGGCTGCTCCTTCACAAATACTAACTTTGCATTCTTCTAAATTCACCAAAGCTTGTTTAACACCAACTACAATTTTTTGTTGTTGATCTTCTACAAGAGTATTATCGTATGGCATCCACAAATCAGGAAATGCTCTCCAGATGGGGGATGTTTCGTGAATAGTTCCCCCAGGACCAGAATGAGTATGGGTAGCATGAAGAAAGATAAATTCTGGCGAAACATTTGTTTGAGCTGAAATTTTTTTACGAAGTTTCTCTGTATAATAATGATCTATACAAATCAAATCTAAGCTAACCAAAATTAAAATAGTTTGATGAGACTTAATTGCAATAATTCGCCCATAAATGGGGTCATGAATACCCTGGGATTGTCTTATAGTCATATAACCTGCTAAGAGTTTACTTTCGGTAGGGGTGATATTGATTTTAGCTGATCCACAATATATACTCATTTATCCACCTTATTCATTATAAAATACCAATCCATTTACCCAATATACAAATAATGATCATTCCCAATAAAATTTTGATAGCATTGAACCCTTTTCTAATTAGCATGAAACTAATAATTGTTATAGCCAAAGGAAGTAAACTTGGTAAAATTCCATCAAAGATTTCTTGGAACTTTATTTCTGTACTACCCACTTTAAGAACATAAGGAGTAGTTAGTTGTACAAGTTGTGGGATTAAGCCGCCAATAACTACGATCCCTAACACCGTTGCCATTGTAGTATATCTTTGAACAATTCCTGAATGTCCCGCTTGTGTCAAGAAGTTAACACCTTTTTGATACCCTACTTTAATACCGTACCATTTTAGGGGAATATTAACTATGTTAAATAGAATAAGAGCAAGTATTGGGCCAAAGAAATTCCCGTCTTTGGCAAAGGCTGCTCCTATACTCATTGCAATGGGCATCCACGTAAGCCACAAAATGCTGTCACCCAGTCCAGCTAAAGGTCCCATTAATCCTACCTTAATTCCAGAAGCACCCTGTCCAGCTCCATTCCCACCTTTCTCTTCTATAGCAGCAGTCATTCCTAAAATGGGTGCCGCCATAGTGGAATGGGTATTAAAAAACTCTAAGTGTCTTTTCAAAGCTACTTCTCTTTCTTCTTTTGTCTTATAGAGTTTCTCCAAGACAGGTTTAATAGTAAATGCATATCCTAACCCTTGCATTCTTTCGTAATTCCAGGAGACCTGAAACAATTGTAACCTCCAAAACATACTCCTAAGGATTTTTTTATCAATTTTAGTACCCATATTTTCTTTTACAATTAGATTTTCTTGAGGTTCACTATGAGTATTCATCGTAACTTCACTCATTATTCCAGCCCCCCTCCAGCAGATGTTTGTACTGAATTATTATCTTTAGCATGGTTAACAAATCGATCACAAAGGATAGCTACAACTACGCCAACTAGTGCTATTCCAATGGTAGGTACATCAAGATACGCTGCTAAAAAGAATCCAATAACAAGGAATATCCACATTTCTTTATTGAGCATTAACGATAACAGCATGGCAAAACCTAATGCTGGAAGCACTCCACCGGCTATTCCCAACCCATCTAAAATAACTTGTGGGATATGAGAAAATAATTCTTCTACATACTTTGCTCCTAATAATACGGCTAAAAATACTGGAATAGCCCTCGTCAAAATTATAAACGGGATTCCTAAAAGATGATATCGCTGTATTTTGTTGAGATTCCCGTCAAGAGCCGCTTTATCAGCTTTATGCATAAGAGTGATTGTAAATGTTCTGAATAATATATCTAATTGTTGACTTGCTACCGCAACGGGAACTGCAATTGCAATGCTTGCGACTGCACCTTCACCTGATAAAATGCCTATTGCTGTCCCAATGATAGAACCTGCCACTACATCAGGCGGAACATAAGCTCCTACACTTACCACACCTAGCCACATTAATTCTAAACTCCCTGCAATAATTAATCCCTGAACTGGATCGCCTAAGATTACTCCTACCCCGGTTCCAGCTACTAGTGGGCGCCAAAAGGAAAGTTGAGGACCGAACAAATCTAAAGTACAAATTGCAGCCCAAAATGCCACAAGTGTTGCAGGAACTAACATGTCCATTTATAACACTCCTTCTCCTAAATGATATTTTATAAGTGTTCATATTCGTTTTTTGGCGAACTAGGTACCATTTGTAATTCTATTTTTACACCGTGATCTACTAATCTATTAAATGCTTCAATATCTCCTTTTGTAGCAAAAACTGATTCTGTTATTCTTCTCTTTCCGTAAGTAAATTTCATTCCTCCTACATTTAGCGAGGAGATCCTCACCCCCTCTTCAACTAATGAAAGAACATCATGGGGGTTGGTCAGAATTAGCATTGTTCTTTTTTTGAAACCTTTTTTATACGCTTTAACAAAATCTTTTTTAGTTAACAGTACTGCATTTACTCCTACCGGCGCTGCCATTTTTACGACTGAAGTTTGAATAGGATCATTGGCTAAGGTATCATTAATTACAGCTATTTGTTCAATATTAAAACTTCTTACCCAAGTCGTCGCTACCTGGCCATGAATTAAACGATCATCTATTCTGACAAAAACAATACCCATTATATATCCTCCTTTATTCAAGCAATTGAGAATTTTGTATAGAAAAATTGTTTCTAATGAATTGAATGCCTTCTTTACCAACCATTTGTAACTCATTAGCTAATGTATCAGGATTATCAGAAGACGAAGAATAGAATTGAATAATCATGGGTAAATTCATCCCAGTTATTAAAGTAATTTTTTCAGGAAATGATTTTGCCAAAATAACCGCTGCGTTGTTCGGTGTACCCCCAAATAAATCACTTACAATAAAGACATGCAAACACTCACTTAACTGCTGCATTTCTTCTTTTATTAATTCTGTGATAGTAGAAAGACCCATATTAGGTTCGAGGCTGATTGTTACTGTATTAGATCGTGGTCCCATGATCATTTCTACCGAAGTTAATAGACCTTTTGAAAGTCCACCATGGCTGACCAAAATTAATCCAAAAGAATTCAATATTGTATCCTCCCTACTTACAAAGGTATATTACGAATTAACGAGTCACTGCATTGCTTATATCATTTAGATCCGAGATTCTTAAAGGTTCTTAGATTGATGTTAGTCTTTTGAATTGCAGTTATTGTCAAGGAATTAGTTAGTATGTCTAATTCCTTTGTTCTTTGTATGTTGTAAGAACTGTGTTTTAAAAGATGTTGATCAACAAATCCAGGATGGCACATCATTTCTATAGGGTTGATTCTTGCGCTCTCCACTATATCTAACAAGGTTTCATAAGAAACATCGTCACCATGAAATTTAGAACAAAACCGTAGAGTGTTCATCGATTGTTCTTCTTTATTTAATCGACGAACTGGCAACTTATACTCGTCAGCCAAAACTTTTACAATAGAATAAAACGGTTCAGTTCCATGTAAATTATGGTGAGTGTCTAAATGAGTAGGGACCAATCCAAGACGGTAAAACCCGTTAATTTGGGCTCTAAATTCATTTTCAATCTCAAGTACATTGGCTTTATTCAAAATTTCTTTCTTGCTATGGAAGTAACCTTTATCATTAACTAATGATGGAACATTTGGATGGATAGGTTTACCTGCTGTAATATTGAGGTGAACTCCAACAGCCAAAGAACGAAATTTTTTTGCCAAGCTTAACGCATGTTTCGCAGCTGGCATGTTCACCATCAATGTTGTCGATGTTACGATCCCGTTTTTATGGGATTCGATAATACCATAATTTACTCCTCTTGAAAGACCAAAATCATCGGCATTTACGATTAAATACGACATGTCTGTTCTACCTCTATAGCGTTAATATGATTTTTAGCAAGATGCAGAGCTCCCCATAAACCACTTTGCCCATTAAGAGAAGCTAATTTAATATTTACATGGCCTTGTTGTACTTTAAACAGGCGTATCTTCATTTCATTTTCAATTAAAGGAAGTAAAAGGCTAGATTGATTCATAATACCACCTCCTAAAATGATAGCTTCAGGGTTGAAAATTTGAACTAGATTAGCTAAACCAATTCCCAAGTATCGACAAACTTGTTGGATTATCGAGTGGCAAGCTTTATCTCCTTGCCTTACGGCTTCAAAGATCATTTCGGCAGTTAATGTTTTTTGACCAATTAATTTAGATAAAATTTCCGATTGTTCCTGAATTAATAATTGCTGACCTTTTTTTGTAATTGCTGTCCCAGAAGCTAGAGCTTCAAGACATCCAAAATTACCACAGGAACACGGAGGGCCGTCTGGTACAACTGTTATATGTCCTATTTCACCAGCGAGATCCCGACTCCCACGATATATTTGTCCATTTATAATAATAGCTCCTCCAATACCAGTACTGATTGTTACATATATTTGATTCCTAAAGCCCCTTCCAGCACCGTAAACTGCTTCACCAATACCTGCAGCATTGGCATCATCATCAATAATTACAGGTATATTACTAAGCTTCTTTTTGAGTTTTTCAACAATCGGAAAATTAGACCAATCTAGATTACTCGTGAAGTGAATGATTCCTTCTTCTCTATTTAATGGCCCAGGAACACTAACACCTACAGATTTTAAAACACCATCTTTATAATTTGATTGCGATATTAATAGATCGAATTCTTCCACTAAAATATCTATTAGCGTTTCTGGCGAACTTATATCACTTGTCTTTAAATAACGGGTTTCAATAATTTTATTTTCAGTAGCAATACCTATTAATGTTTTAGTTCCACCAATATCTACTACTCCATATATTGTTGTCATTTATATCACCTTTTCTAACATTTTAAGATTCTTCCGAACCAATAACTTTACCGACACTGTTTAAAATATTTTTTGTTTTTCGATTAAGGACTAATCCTATAAAAATCCCAACTAGGATATAAATGAAAACTAGCAATAAGATTAAATTATAGGGCCACGCTGGTATAGGAAATATAGAACCATAAATCGGCAATAACATCACAAGAGCGCCGATTAACGGTGAGATTCCATGTGACCACCAGCTAAATTCATGCGGATGATTTTTTCTAACAAAACACGTCAAGGAAACAGATGCAAGAACATAAAGAAGTAAAATAGGCAAGGTCGCAAACGACCCTAATACTCCATATCCAATCGGATATGGACCAAAAATAAAACCTATAGTCAATGCAATAACAGTTGCAAAAATACCAACAGCATTAATCGCATGAATTGGGGTTGAAAATCGTTCATGGGTTTTTCCCAATTTTTTAGGAAGGACATTTTCTCGGCCCATTGCGTAAATTACGCGAACAGTGGCGTTATTTAGAGCAAGGCTTATAGCAAAAGCGCTTACAATTCCGGCGATGTCAACTGCTATTCTTAACCAATCCCCTACATATGTTGCAGCTAAATAATCCATAGCTAATACAGATTGCGCAAACTCCTCTCCGTTATTGGGACCAAATCCAATGGCCATTGCGTAAGTAACTAGAATATAAAACAGGCCCATGCCTATTACCGAACCCCAGATAGCCCTTGGGATGTTTTTCTTAGGATTTGCGGTTTCTTCGGCAACTGTAGCAGCTGACTCAAAGCCCATGAATGTCATCATGGCAAAAATCATTCCAAAAAAGATGCCACTCCATCCAGTAGGAGACCCTTTAATCGTTATGACATCAAAAGTATGCCCTTCGGCCCCACCCTGGAAAATAATAGCTAATACCACTAATAAGATTATAAGCATTTCCGCGCCTACAAAATATAAATCAGCTTTCATGGAACTACTTATTCCCCGTGTTGATAAATACCAGATAATCAAGATGAAAAGGATTGAAAATACTCCCCAATGAATATTAATTCCAAGATGTTCAGTTAAAATCTTTGAACTAAAAAAGGATGCGACTAATATGTTCTGAGGGTAAAAAACAAAGTATCCACTCATAAGTAACCATCCTGATAAAAACCCTACAGTCTGACCTAGCCCGGCTGAATTGTAGGCAAAGAAAGATCCTGCATGGGATATACGCTTAGAAAATTGTACGATGGTATTAGCGACAAAAAGTGAACCAATCAATGCAATGATATATACCAGGGGAACGGATGATCCTGCCGACTGAGCTACAACTTGAGGAACAAACATCATTCCGGCAGCTGGTGCCATTATTGCAATTGACATCGCAATCGCACCAGGAAGACTAATTGCATTTTTCTTTAGTTGATTTGACATAATAAATCACCTCCATATTTTTGGTAAACACCAATACGATTAAAGGTAAATACCAATTTATTTAAACTTTATAGTAATCAAAAAATTTTGTCAATTTGTTTTTCAAAAAAGAAAAAACGGATCAATAAGTGATCCGTAATTAACGATAAATTTCCGTCTCGATATCATATCTATCTCCCCTATAAACGGAATGAGCAATTTCAATAATAGTATCATTTTGATCGAAAGATACCTGTCTTAAACGAAAAACCGGTATCGTGTAATTTATCTGAAGCAATTCTGATTCCTGAGGGGTCGGCATTCCCACTTCTATTTTTTGTTGAGCCTTTATAATTTTTATATTGTACTCATCTTCCAAAATTCGATAAAGTGACTCGTTCTGAAAATCCCTATTTTCAATTCCGGGGAAACGATCAATTGGCAGCATACTTGTTTCAATCGCAAGGGGCTCAAGATCTGCTAATCGCAGACGTTTTAATATGAGCAATTTCCCCTCTGATTTTAGTTCAGCAGCCATATTCGCCGAAGGGTTTGTAATGATATTTTTCTCACAAATCTTAGACCCAGGCATCATTCCTCTTAAACTCATATCTTCACTAAAACTTGTTAATTTTTTACCATGCGGAATTTTATTTTCAGCTACATATGTTCCGCTTCCATGCCTCCGAACAAGAACATATTCATTAACAAGTTCTGAGATTGCTTGCCTAACCGTCACACGACTCATTTCAAACAATTCCGCAAGCTCCCTTTCAGGTGGTAACACATCACCAGGTTTCAACTCCCCCTTTTCAATCTTCTGGATAATTTTCTGTTTTAGTTGTTTATATAAAGGTATTTTTTTAAAGCTCATGTAATTTCATTCCTCCACATTTTAAATCACTCTATTGACATTATAACCAAAAACTCATACTATTTAAAGTAAATTGATACATACCAATTATGAAAGGTGGTATTTACATGTTAAGTTAGTCGTTGTAATGGTTAATTTTAATAGGATTGATGTATTAATAAAATTGGAGTGATTACTGTGAAAACAGCCATTATACTAGCTGCAGGCAAAGGTAAAAAAATGTGGCCATATAATGAATATTGGCCCAAAGCGGCTTTACCAATAGCAAACCAAGGAAACATTGTCCATTTAGTAAATCATCTTAAGAGTTTATCGTTTGAACGAATTATTGTTACCACAAGTTATTTGGGACGTAGGATCAAATCCCTTCTCTGCGAAATAGAAGGGATTGAAATAATTGAACTTTCTACTACAGAAGGGACCGCAGACTCTTTAGAAAGGGTTGTGCATGATCTTCAGGATCCCAACCTTTTTATTTTTTATGGAGACCTCTTTATTACCCGAGAACGATTAAGTAGTTTTATTAATGCTTATCAAATGCAATCAGACACTTTGGATGCCCTTATCTTATCAAAGCCAATAGAAAACGAGCACGCACAGGATTGGTTTGGAATCACTATTGGAGAGGATCATCGGATTAAAAATATTTTTGGACACCCTCGTCCACATTATGTACAGGAAAGAGTAATGGGGGCTTTTGCTTTAAATACAAATACGCTAAAGAGAATGCTGAACCATAATCCAGGCTTCATGAAAAGTGTGCCTACTGGAGTTATGCCCCAGCAGGAAGTTGAGTTAGAGCAATGCTTGCAATGGTTAGTTGAAGAAGGATACAATGTTTTATCTTATCCGATAACAAACGGAGCCATAGACATAGATAAACCATGGCACCTTATGCAGGCAAATCATCTAGCTTTATCCGAAATCTCAAAAGCACTTGATAAAAATGAAATTCATGAGACTTGTGAAATCCATTTGACAGCCGATATTCAGGGATATGTAAAGCTTGGAAAGCATGTAAAGATAGGTAAATATGTAACGATTAAAGGAAATGCCATAATTGGTGATTATACAACACTAGATAACGGTGTCGTGATTGAAGGAAATGTAGTAATTGGTTCCCATTGCCGGATAGAAAATTTTTGTCGGATTGGACCAGACAGTGTAATTGGACATAAAAATCGGATTGGTCATTGTGCAGAATTCAAGGGCGTTACTTTTGATAACGTTAGTTTTATTCATTTTGGAGAAGTTTTCGGAATTATTGGTGAATCCACAGATATAGCTGCTGGAGTCACAGTAGGAATTACCCGTTTTGATGACCAGCTTCAAACTCAAATTGTGAACTATCGTAAAGAAATTCCCGAGGAATTTGGAAATGCCGTATACTTTGGGGATTTTACTCGGACAGGTATTTTGAGCTTGTATATGCCAGGGATTAAGGTAGGCAGTAATAGCATCATTGGATCTGGAGTTATAGTGGAGAAAGATGTTCCTTCAAAGACTTTACTATATGCCGAGCAAACCACTATTGAAAAAAAATGGGGTCCTCACCGTTATGGATGGTAAATTTAAATAATTGTTTCACGGTCAGAGACCCAACTGTAAAAAGAGTCTAATATGTTTTAATGAATAAATTTATATATCTTTATTTAAGGAGGAAATAACAATGACATCACTATTTAACGATTACTGCAGGTTTTTTAATAATATTCTGTTCGAAGTTCAAGATACGCAAAAACAAGCAATAATTGATGGGGCAAGCCTTATATCTACGGCTATTATGAATGGGGGAAGATTTTATGTATTTGGTTCAGGGCACTCCCATATGATTGCTGAAGAAATTTATAATCGGGCAGGCGGGCTAGCATTCGTTACAGCGATTTTACCTCCTGAACTGATGCTGCATGAACGTCCAAATAAAAGTACTTACCTTGAGAGAATCGAAGGGCTAAGTAAATCATATCTAAATTTGCACCAAGTAACCAGCAAGGATGTAATTATGATTGTTTCAAATTCAGGGAGAAATATCGTTCCGGTAGAGATGGCCATAGAGTCCAGTAATATTGGCACAAAGATCATTGCCATGACAAGTATGAAACATTCGAAAGATGTTACCTCAAGACACAAGAGTGGAAAAAAATTATATGAACTTGCTGATGTTGTACTCGATAATGGTGCTGTCATTGGCGATGCAGGATTCCGTATTTTAGATACTGATATTTATTCTGGAGCAACATCTGATGCAATTGGATGTTTTCTAGCCCAAGCACTCATTGTTGAAACCCTGCAGCAATTAGTGAAAAAAGGTTTTCAACCTCCAGTTTTTAGAAGCTCGAATGTAGATGGGGCAGATCGATTTAACGATGAGCTTTTTGATAAATATGTGAAGTGGTAGTTAGTTTTATCATGCTTATCTGTAAATAGCCCTGGTTTTAACTTTTATCCGGTGTAGTCTTGTCGCACCTATCAATAGAGAATACATCTTACGAACAGTTAACCACGGTTGGTAATTACTTTAAACGTTTATAATAAATACCTTATAAAATCATCAAAGGTCAGAGAGGAGAATTATCATGTTTGGAGTTGTGCACTTTGAAGTCTTTTTACTCTCAGCTCTTTTGCTTAACCTAACACCAGGTACAGATACGATGTATATTATAAGTAGGAGTATTTCACAAGGTAAAAAAGCAGGTATCTATTCTTCTCTCGGCATTACTACGGGTTCGATATGCCATACTCTATTTGCAGCTTTTGGTTTATCAATAATTTTAATGAAATCAGTTTTATTATTTAACATAATAAAATTAGTAGGAGCTATCTACTTAGGTTACTTAGGTATTACTATGTTATTTGCAAAAAAAAGTAGTTTTAGAGAATCTGATTCCTTAAAAAAATTGTCTAACAAGAAGATATTTCTTCAAGGTTTGATTACTAATGTGACTAATCCTAAAGTCGCTTTATTCTTTTTAGCTTTTATACCGCAGTTTATTAACACAAATAATTCCAAACCTATTCCATTTCTTATATTAGGTTTCACCTTTGCCTTAACTGGTGGATTATGGTGTTTGATTATTGCTAATTTTGCTTCGGTTGCCACAAAGAAACTAAGGAAAAACGCTAAAATTGAAATTATTTTAAATAAAATAACAGGTACTATTTTTATTACAATGGGATTAAAGCTGTTAAAAACGAAAGCTACATAACAAGTTTGATAAAATAACTATAATTTTTACGTGCAGGGGTCAGCAAAAAAAGTAAATTTTGCTCTTGACCCCTAATTTAGTATCAACTTTACTTTTATGGTGTTATTATAGAATACGGCCCGATTGTTGAAAAAAAGCTAATGACGATTGTTCAACTAAACTGTCCGTTAGAGAAAAAGCGTTCCTGCTTATTTCAGTCACGCACCCATTAGTTGAAGAACTGCATTTTAATCTTCTGGTTCTTCCCACTCTTCATCAAGGACTAATTTTCCATTTTCATCACGTATATAAGCCGTACCTGGTGCTGAATTTAGTAATGGTATTATATCTCTATCGTAATTACAAATCGTGTTAAGTTGATAAATTGAATGGTTTTCAGGGTTATCCATATATTCATCACTCTCGTCACCCGCCATAAATCTCCATCCGCTATCTGGATTTCCGTTTTGGTAAGGTTCTTCCCTATACATAAACCCAACTTTGCAGCCATCAACCGTTATTCTATCAGTAGCAATGCATCCCTCTTCGGAGTCAATTAATCGTATAATCTTGTCACCTGGTATGTAGAATTTTTTTGCCTTCTTTTTAAACCTAAACATTTTCTCACTCCTCTTCTATTTCATCGTAAATTCGACATTAAAAAAGAATTTTCCTCTTCAAGTAACCTGCCCCGTTTAGTTGAAGAAGCACTACGAAAATAAGCGTTAATTCTTAAAATAAGCGTTAATCCTTCTTAACCTTAATTATGATATAATAAAAAAAATGCCTAATCCCATATGTACCAAGGGTTAAGACATTTTTATATCCAAGTTGATTAAAGCGTTAATTTATATTATACGAATAGTATACAAAAAGAACACCTCCCTTTCGGCCGCTTAGGGATTCGCAAATTGACGAGTGACACAAAAGTCCTTAAAGCACTTCTTTTAAACAATTGTTTTTTTAAAACTAAGTTGTAACTGTTAAAAGTAAGTTGAACTCTTTAAGAGTAGGTTGTACTCTAGATAATTTAAAGGAATGTCTCAATTTTGGAGACATACCTTTTTTTCTAACCAATAATATTTAATTCCCTTCTTAATACAGATAGGTAAGGCTTTGAAGTTATCGCCACCTTCCCCCCTGTTATCAATAACAAAAAAGGATCGCCGCAGCAGTCCCCGTTCTTCAACTATTGCACCCGATAGTTTAAGAAGAAATCTTTAAAGTTGGAGGTCTAAATCATTTAAAGTCCCATTCAATATTTATCTGATTTTCTCCGCCAACTCTAAAATAATTCCCTCTGGACCACGAACATAGCATAACTTATAACTTTCTTCATATTGCTGTATCTCACTAAATATTTCCGTGCCTTTCTTTTTCAATTTTGCAACAATAGCTTCAATATCTTCAACAGCAAAGCAAATATGTCGGATACCCAGCGTATTTGCCAAAGGTTGCTGAATATCTTTTTCATCTGACGGCGTATAAAATTTGACTAGCTCTATCCATGCCTGACCATCTGGCATCCCCAATCCTACACATGCCGTTTTAACATCATTAAGCCCAACTATTCTGTCCAACTGTTCTCCATCCAATTCCCATTCCGCTTGCACTTCAAGTCCTAAATCAAGAAAAAACGCTTTAGCCTCTGAAAGATCATTTACGTTTATACTCACATGATCTATTCTATTGATCTTCATATCTCATACCTCCTATATTCCTGTTATTTTCAATACCTGTATTCGTGTAAGGTTTGTTTGAAATTCTAATTCGCTTAAAACAGAAAATATCCTTCTTCAACAAACCTGCCAGTTACTTCAATAAGAAAAGGCTGCCATAATTAGCAACCAGATTTTAAAGGAAAGCACCCGTTTGTTCAATAAGGACTTTAATGTATTTGTAATTTCAGGCTGACATATCTTTAAAGGGTTAATCTTCATTAATAAATGCTATTGAAAACAGGTCCGATAATCTCTCTACGATAACTTCCTTATTTTTTATAATCTTCTCTGTATCTTCACCATACTCGTGATCCAATAAATAAACAGGTGGATTATTTCCTTCTCTAATATTTATCGCATAAGGATTACCTATACCACTCTCTACACCAATACAGAGATAACCTCTATTGAAAACAGCACATCCAGGTACTAGAGATTTATTTTCCTGAATTAATCCTTTTGGGTCCAGAAAATCGATTAATAACTCAAAATCCTCGTCTTCTACTGTAAAGGGAATAACAAGTTGGCTGCTACATATAGGTACTTGAGACATTAAGTTAACTAACCAGTCTGGTAGGTTTTCACCAAGTTCATCCCTAAGTAAGTTAATTTCTGTAACTGAAGCGACTCTAGCTGAAATCTTTGAGCGTTTAATCATTTCTAATGCAGACTCATATAATTCATTTTTAACCATTTCTTTTCCTCCGTTATGTTTGCTTATTCTGCCTAATATTTCGGTGTTAAAGTTGAATACTCCTTCTTAAACTAACCGTTACTTGAATAAGACTTTACTCCTTATTGAAGTAGTCGAGTAGAAGGGAGCCTTTTTACCTTGCGGTAAATTGGACTCCACCCCCCTCACAGAACCGTGCTTGCACTATTAATGCACACGGCTCCTCCTAGTCATCGTTTACAGAATGTAGCTAATCTCTTTTCTTAAATCATATATATTCACTTTAATCCTTGGTGAAGGTAGTGGATATTTATTAAGAAATAGACTGAATTTATCCCATTTAAAGGATTTCCTTTGACTTCTTCTATTGAGCCATTTAAACAGTAAATTTTCGATTTTGTCTTTGAAGTTGTTAACATTTTGAGAATTATCGGTGATGCAATAATAGTTGTAGTAACCTTTTAATGAGCGTGTAAATCTATCCATAATCATATGAATATTTTTATTTCTATTATTCTTCAGCCATTCTTTCGTTTCTTTTAGTTTGCCTTGGATTTTCTTCCTGCTTGTTTTCCTTTTCACTCGAAAGTTTCCTTGTTTGCTTTTCCCACAATAGTGTGTAAAACCCAGGAAATCAAAGGTTGCTGGTTTACTTCTTCCCTGTTGATTTGCATTTTTCTCCGCAAACCTCCCGAAGGGAATGATTTTAGTTTTATCCTCAGCTATTTCTAAATTAAATTTCTTTAATCTTAACTTTAATGAATGGAAGAATTGCTCCGCTTCACTTTTATATTGAAAACAACAAACACAATCATCTGCATATCTCACTATGTATGCTTGTCCATTGCACTGTTTCCTAACCCTTTTCTCAAACCATAGGTCGAGTACATAATGGAGATATACATTGGCTAATATCGGAGATATTACTCCACCTTGCGGTGTGCCATTGTCTGTCTTATATTTCTTGCCTTCCTCCATGTATCCACCTTTAAGAAACCTACCAATTATCCTTAGTAGGTTGGGATCAGCGATTCGCAGTTTTAGGAACTCCATCATCCATGTGTGGTCAACGTTGTCAAAGAATCCTTTAATATCTACATCTACAACATAATTTACTGACCTCTTTTCAATATAGAAGTTCAGTATTTTCAAAGCATCGTGGCAATTACGATTTGGGCGGAATCCAAAGGAACAGTCAAGAAAGTCATTTTCATAGATAGAATTTAGTATCTTCGTAATGCACTTTTGTAAAATCTTATCTTCATGTTCCGGTATTCCCAACGGTCTTTTCTTGTTTGAGTTGAGCTTTGGAATATACATTCTCCTTACTGGAACAGGTCGATAGCTTTTGCTTTTAAGACTACTCACTAAATCCTCTATGTTTCCTTCTAAATTTTCACTGTATTGCTCTTTAGTTGTTCCGTTAATCCCAGTTGCCTTCTTATTGGGTAGCTCAAAATGACTTTGAACTAGTGCTTGCTTATTTAATAAATGTGCAAGAGATGTAAATTTCATTTTAGGATTAGATTTTGCTAATTCTGCTATCCTTAGTAGTTTTGTTTCCATTTATTATACCTACCTCTGTGTGTAGTAAATGTGTCTCTAGTAAGGGTGATAACTGGTAGCTAGCCTTCCCTCCATCGGCATTACCCAACTTCATTGGTATTACGCTGCTATCCGACTCCCTAACAACGGCATTTGGTTTCCTTGCTTGTTATCGCTTGTAGACCATACTCTTCTAAATTGCCGTATCATATCAATGTATAACGTGCCAAGGTCTCTGACTCCAGAGAGGTTTTACCCTTCTTGCCTTTAACGAAAGATAAAATGTAGCTTTCTGCTGTGCTTAAGGCATCAGCCCTCTCGATT
>Ga0213825_1000831_pt1 | contig 22275 bp, 18 predicted proteins | sample MC6MC0900MG_FD_179896 | JGI IMG/M metagenome (GOLD analysis project Ga0213825, IMG submission 179896) | Enriched soil aggregate microbial communities from Iowa State University, Ames, United States - MC6-MC0900-MG | ecosystem: Environmental > Terrestrial > Soil > Unclassified | place: USA: Iowa... | reverse complement strand
AATTGGCTTGAACAACCTCATTATAACGGAAAGGTGATTTTTTTGTATAACAAACACCGCGCACCCGCATAGCGGGTGGTTGATATTTCGCACGCTTCGCGAGCTCAACAGGGTCACGACCCATAATCAAAAAGGGCTGCGTCTTTTCAAACGCAGCCCTTTTTTTCCTGTTTCTTCTATACTATATATAATCTTCCGGATACTCTATAATATAATACTCATAAGCATTTACAACCTTTGTGCAGCCATACTGGTCTTCTCTCTTAAAACTCTTTCCATAATTGGCATGGACATGTCCATGAAGAAAATATTTGGGAGAATACTTGTCCATCAGTGCCTTAAAACAGGAAAAACCCTGATGAGGCAGGTCCGGTAAGTCGTTGAGTTCAAATGCCGGAGCATGGGTGACAAGAATATCAAAGCCTTTGTTCTTCTTAAGCTTCCACCACATCTTTTTGATTCTGCGCTCCATTCCCCGTTCCGTGTACTGATTCGGTGTTCCTGGAATGTACTGCATGGAGCCGCCCAGACCCATAATCCGGATTCCCTTGTAGGTTATGATATCATCTTCAATGCAGGTACAGCCCTCAGGAGGACAGTCTTCATACCTACAATCGTGGTTTCCCCGGACATAATAGACTGGGGCATGGGAAAATGTTGCAAAAAATGTAAGGTAATTCGCTCTTAAATCTCCACAGGAAATAATTAAATCAATGTCCTGCAATTTTTCCGGTGAATAGTATTCATAAAGTGATTTTGACTCATGGTCAGACAGTACCAGGATCTTCACGCTGTTCCTCCATAGTGTTTTCGTATATTGTCTGTCCCTGGAGACGTACCAGAGACCGAGCCTCTTCCGTAAGCTCATCAAATTCCGGAATCTGTCCCACCACATTTTCTGTCAGCCAGTTCATGGTGGTTATTTCCTCCGGAGTAAGACTTTCGTTTTCCCCACACTGGATTTGCCCATCCTGAGAATAAATGGTACCTTCAAAAGGCTGAAAACTTCCAGCCCGAATGGAATTCTTCAAAAACGAAATCAGCCTGCTGGTCCCGTGAGGCAGATTATGAGAGCATATAACATCGATTACATCTGCCGACATCCCCCACCAGTAATTGATGGCCTGTTTCCCCTTCATTTCCTTCCTGCCAAAATCCCCATGGCATATGATATTAACAATTCGTTCGTAAAACTTTCCCCAATGCCAGATAGGAGTCGCCAGATTCTTAAGGCTCCCATTCGGATTCTTTTGGTAAAGTCCGTATTCTCTGGTAGGCGTCTGAGGAGTTATCATATCATCACCTGAAATAAAGGTGACTTTCTCTTTTTCCAACTCCGCATGGGCATCCCGGTCGTTTACCCTAGACCATTCTAAGTACACCTTGGCATATGGATTGATCATCTTGGCTCCCAGGGCAAAGGCATTGATATTGGCTATGGTCCCGTAGATGGGATAATCGGCAATATACCCGATCTTCTCAGCCTGGGACATGGAAGCTGCCAAAGCGCCCATAAGGAATTTCGATTCATACATTCTTCCATAATAGGTGCAAATGGAAGAATAAGACATATTAACGGAACAGTTGAACACCTTTACTTCCGGATGATCGATGGCTGCTTTCACACTTAAATTGATCATCTGGGAGGCCGTAGTAAAGATTACGTTGCACTTAGCCGCAATGGCCAGCTCAATGGCATTCGAAATCTCCGGCTCAGAATCTGCGTTAAAAAATGCAACCGTTTGTATGGCTCCGTTAAAAGCCTGCTCTAAGTACATTCTACCCAGCTCATGTCCATAAGCCCAGCTGGAAGTTTCTGCTGTCTTTGCATGGATAAATGCGATTTTTAACATCTGGGGTTCAATGGTCTGGAACGGACGCAGCCAATTAATGAGCTTCAGAGGATTGTTATCCGTTGTTTCCTCTATTTCTTCCGGCTGCTCAACCAAGGTGATCTTATTGCCTCTGGAGGACAGAAGCAGTTCATCCTTTATCTTGACCAAATCCCTTTTTATCTGTTTCTCAATCCGATCCTTTACGATTCGATATCCGAACAGTTCCACGTAAACAAGAAACGCATCCGAACACGTCATATCATAATCATCGCCGCCAAAAGCATGGAATGCTTTGGAAAAGCGGTCATAAGCGGATTTGAAGATGATCCTGTCATCCTCACTCCAAGGCTCTCCCGGATTCTTATTCATGGCCTTTATCAGCTTGTCGTAGCTTCCTTCCTTGCTGAACCAGACATCGCAGTTAAAGGAAACCTGGTAAAAATCCAGAAATTCATAGTAAAGCCTGTTATCTAAATCATCTGTCCTCTTTGGAATCAGGCGGGTGACAGAGGCAGAGATGCTGAAAGCACCTACATATTTTAAAACACTGACTCTTTTATTCCCCTCCTGAACATAATACTGGTTCATAAATTCATAGGCTACAATCGGATCATGGATTCCCTCATCAATCTGGTGGTCATACAAATAAGCCCATTTTGCCCCAAATTCCGATTTCTCCGACAAAAGGGGCATGAAATTACTGGCAAAGGCGGTGGTGCGCCCCTCCGTTTTCGTACCGACCACCTTTTCCAAAGGAATATCCATGATTCCCAAGTTCACTTCTGAAACAATATCCGTATAGGACAGGATCTGATCCAAGACCGGCAGATACGGATATTCTCCCTTTGACACGGAAGCCTGATATTGTCTGCGGCCCCGCTTTAACGCCCCTACGTAATCATATAATGCCATCCGCTTTCCCTCCAACATTTTCTAAGGGTATTTTATCATTAAAATAGCTTTCTGTACAGATGATAAAGGAGGCCTGAAGCGGCACTCTATGAAAGATTTCTCACCTTAAATTCTCTTTCCACTTCTCTCTTCTGATCCTTTTTTGCAATGTCATCTCTCTTATCGTATAGCTTCTTACCTCTTGCCAGGCCGATCTCCACCTTAACCAGGCTGCCTTTAAAATATACCTGCAAAGGAACCAGAGTATAGCCCTTTTGGGCGATCTTTGCATCCAGCTTACCGATCTCGGACTTGTGAAGCAGCAGCTTTCTGACCCTTAAGGGATCCTTGTTAAAGATATTCCCTTTTTCATAAGGGCTTATGTTCATGCCGCAAACATAAACCTCTCCTTTATCAATTCTGACAAAGGATTCCTTAACGCTGCATTTGCCCATGCGGATGGATTTTACTTCTGTTCCGGCCAGTTCAATACCAGCCTCATATTTTTCATCAATAAAATAATCGTGATATGCCTTTTTGTTATTTGCAATTAATTTGAAACTCTCTTTCCCCATTTTCATTCCTCCTCTTATTCCTCTTCAGAACTCTTTGCCGGAATAAAGTCGATGGTACGCAAAAGTTTATCCGTACCCAATACCATGACCCTGATAGGCTGACCCAGTTTAAATGTTTTCCTTGTCATTTCGCCTACCAGTTCATAATGTTCTTCATCAAAATGATAATAATCATCCTGGAGCTGATTTACATGAATCAAGCCCTCCACAGTATTGGAAAGCTCCACATAAAGCCCCCAGTTTGTCACACCGGAAATCACACCGTCAAATTCTTCCCCAATGTGTTTTGACATATATTCACACTTTTTAAGCTTAATGGTCTCCCGTTCCGCTTCATCGGCTCTCCGCTCCATGGCAGACGACTGGACGGCCACCTGCTGAAGGATCTTATCGTAATGGCTGACCCTCTTCCCGGCTAAGCCTGACCTTAAATTCTCCTTAATAATACGGTGAATCTGTAAGTCCGGGTACCTTCTGATTGGAGAAGTAAAATGGGTGTAATATTTAGCCGCAAGGCCAAAATGCCCGGTATTTGATACCGTATATTTCGCCTGCTTCATAGATCGCAGGGCCAAACGGCTGATTAATGCTTCCTCCGGCGTATCCTCTGCATTGGCAAGGAGTTTCTGTACTTCCTTTGGGTAAACCTCACCATTGTGAAAACGGATGGAATATCCGAAATTGTTGATCAAGGTAGCAAGACTCTTCATCTTTTCCGGATCCGGGTTGTCATGGGTCCGGTAAAGGAAGGGAATCTCCTGCCAGAAATAATCCTCTGCAACCGTCTCATTTGCCATCAACATAAAATCCTCGATGATTTTCGTTGCTGCATTTCTCTCATAAGGCTTGATTTCCAAAGGCTTTCCCCGTTCATCAAGAATCACCTTTGTTTCAGGGAAATCAAAATCAATGGAGCCTCTTTTCTTTCTCTTTTCCCGCAGAATATCGGCCAGTTCCTTCATCTGATCAAACATGGAAACAAAAGCTTCGTACTCCTTCATAACCGCTTCATCCCGGTCAGTGATAATGGCATTGACTGCCGTATAGGTCATTCTCCGGTCCACGTTTATGACGGTTTCTGCTATTCTGTGTCCCATTACATTGCCGTTTTCATCAATGTCCATGATGCAGCTTAAGGCCAGCCGGTCTTCTCCCTGATTTAGGGAACAAATTCCATTTGACAGTTTATGGGGCAGCATGGGAATTACCCGATCCACAAGATAAACACTGGTTCCTCGTCGTAATGCTTCCTCATCCAATGGACTGTTTTCCGTAACATAATTCGTAACATCGGCAATGTGAACTCCTAAGGTATAGATTCCATCTTTTTTTGATAAAGTGATGGCATCATCAAGATCCTTTGCATCTTCCCCGTCAATGGTAACTGTCTGTAAATTTCTCAAATCCAGGCGTCCCTGCATATCTTTGCCGGTTACTTCATCCGACACTGCTTCCACCTGTTTCATTACGCTGTCCGGAAATTCCTCCGGAAGCCCATATGCTCTTACAATGGAAAGAATATCTGTGCCTGGGTCATTGACGTGGCCAATGATTTCCGTTATGATCCCTTCCGGTTTCCGTTCCGGTCCGCCGAAATCCGTCACTCTAACTACTACCTTGTGACCGGTCACGGCTCCCATGTCCTTACCCTGGGGAACGAACACATCCTTTGAAATTTTCTGGTTGTCCGGAATAACGAAACCAAAATTCCTATTTTTCTGATAAAACCCTATGATCTCTTCATTTGCGTGGACCAGTACCTTAATCACATGGCCTTCCGCTCTTTTTCCATTTCCCGGCTTTGATTCGGCAGATATCAGCACGGTATCACCGTGAAGCGCGCCGCCTGTCTTGTCTTCCGGAATAAAAATATCCTGATCCAGCCCTTCTACCGCTACAAACCCAAAGCCTTTGGAGTGTCCGGAAAACACTCCGGCAATGGAGCCGATATCCGGCTTTCCGTATTTTCCTTTTTGTGATATGCCAATCTTTCCTTCTGCCAAAAGAGCATCCATTACCTCTTTTAAATCTTCCCTCTGATCCTTTGGAATATCAAAGAGAATGGCTAACTCCTTTAATTTCATAGGTGTATAGGCAGGATCATTTATCAACTGGAGAAGCATGGCTTTCCTTTGCGTTAACTGTTCTTCTGTCATTGTCTTCCTCTCTTAACTATCATTTTTATCTATTTTTCTTTTCAATCGTTTCTTTATTATCTGCACTTTACCAGAAGGTATTACGAAACTTACTCATAATGCGAAAAAAACACCCTTGTTGCTTATCACAAGAGTGTTTAATCTTTACAGTATATTCAGATTCAGTACCAGTGCCAGAATGAAAAACAGGACTGCTCCGTATTTTGTGAATTTCTCCAGTTTTCCTTCCATGGAACGGCCTTTATTTCTGCCCCAGTAAGTATCAGCCATACCGCCGATAGAACCCAGGCCCTGACTCTTTCCTTCCTGTAAAAGGACTATTGCGGATAAAGCAACACATATGATAACAAATATGATTGATAAAATAATCCTGATCACGTTTCCCACCTCCTATAGTCAAACAAAGGATATCATACCATAATTTATCTGAAAATACAATATATTTTTATATTTTTCTAACCGATGATTGTTCTACCTGATAAGGATATCCATATTCAGCATTCTTACTCCCTTTGGGAAGTAGGTTTTTAAAAAAACATACAGGTACCTTTAGAAAAGTTCTTGACTTTTTCTACAGGTACCTGTATATTAATGTTAAGGTACCTGTTAATCTTTCAACTTTAGGAGGTTTTAATATGATAGAAGACAAATTTACAGAACTTTTCGAAAAACTCTCAACGCTGCAATGGCTCCTGCAGCGCCACCATTTACAGAATCATGCTGAGCATGGTCCTATGGCCGACCCGACACGCGGTCAAGGCAGGGTTTTGGCAATGCTCAAAATGCAATCCGAAATCAGCACAAAAGACTTATCTTATCTGCTGGGCATTCGGATACAATCCCTTAATGAACTTCTTAATAAACTGGAGAAAGGCGGCTATATCAGCCGCACCCCTTCGGAAGCTGACAGACGGGTCATGCTGGTGCAGCTCACCGAAAAAGGAAAGAGCGAACAGCAGCCGCGCACGGATTTTGGAGATATTTTCAATTGTCTAAACGAGGAGGAGCAAACCATCTTTGGTGAGTATCTCGACCGCATCATTACAGCGCTTGAAGCCCAGCTTGGGGATGATGAAAACGATGAAAGGTTCGCCTGGATGCGCTCCGCTCGTGAAAGAATGGGAGATGAAAGGTTTGAAATGATGTTTCATCGCGGCGGCAGGCATGCTTTTGACCATATGGAGCACCTTTATGATCATCATAACGGAAGGTCCGTAGACAGACCCCGCCACAGACATTTGGAACAGGGTCACAATGGTCCAAGACCAAACAGACGCGGTTCCGATTTCTGTGACAGGCGGACAGACGACAGACCTACGCCTCCACCGTCCGATTTACATGATGTGGAAGAATAAACATAACTCTTAAACAAAGCAAAGGTACTGTCATTCTAAACAACAGATTGACAGTACCTTTAGGTTTTGGTCAGAAAGAATATTCCATGACAGCCCGTCCAAATTTCCTGTAAAATTCTTCAATGCGCAGTAATTCATTGTATTTGGTGGTGCATTCGCCTCTGCACGGTGCACCGCTCTTTACATAATCGGCACCGACTGCCGCTGCCATATCCGCAAGGAAAGACTCTTCCGTATCCTTCCCATCGCTGGCAATGATCACCTTATGCCCGGTTTTTCTTGCCTTCTCCACCATTTCCAGCGCCCTGGTAACGGTCCCCGCCTGTTCCATACGGATGATCGTTGCATTCGCCGCAGTAAAATCATCAGATACCAAAAGCGTTCGGTGCTCCAAGAGCTTCATCATTTGCTCTCTTCCCTCCAGATCTTCTTTCCAAAGCCCGTTCATGACCGCACAGATGGGAAAGCCATCCGCCAGTCTCAGATAATAGGCGAGCATATCCTTTTGCGCCCTGTTTATAGAGATTCCGCCCATCCTGCTTTCATTTGAAAACCAATAGGTGCCATCTTCTTTTACGTACAACCGGTCTGCATCAGCATTGATGGCCACCAGCACATCTGTCCCCGGCTTATATCCGGCAAGCTTAAAGGAATCCATTAAATAATGTAGTGCTTCCTCTGAGTTTTTCATATCCGCTTCAAAGCCGCCGCCATCTCCTGTGGAGGTGCTAAAACCGCTTATGGACAAAAGCCTTTTAAGTGCCTGGTAAATCTCCACTCCCATACGCAGTCCCTCTGAATAGGAATCCGCTCCCTGAGGCACAACCATGATCTCATGAAAATCAAGACCCTTATCCCTGCTTCCACCGCATATCATACTCATCATGGGAACGGGCATCACAGGAGCCGAGCTGCCGCCCAGATAACGATAAAGCGGAAGATGAAGTCCTGCACCAGCCGCCCTTGCAACCGCCATGGACAAAACCAAAACACCCTGATTTCCATCTCCTGCTGCCCTATTTTCCTCTGCCGCCCGGGTAAGCATCCGATCGATTCTTCCCTGGTCTGATGCATCCTCAAACAATATTGTTTCTGAAAGCCAGCCACCCACAAACTCTGCCTGTTTCTCTGCCCTGCCGGTGTTTCCCAGAGAAACCGTGGCTCTTCCATGAGCACCGTTCTCCAGAATCACTTCCGCTTCTACTCCGGGATATCCCCAGGAATCCCGTACAATTCTTCCTGTTACTTCTATTATATCAAGGCCGTTTAACATCCTTTTGCCTCCCTGTCCTTTCTTACACTCTTACCGTAAGGATTGACGGAATTTACCACCTCCATGCAGATACAAAGAAAAAAGATGCCAGGAGATTTTACTTATATCCTGACATCTTTCTTTCTTAATTTACTTATGAAACGGCATTACTTTATGCCCGAAGTTCAATTCCCAGTCCCTGTAATCCGTTAAGGATCTTTTTCATCACAGCAAGAACCTCCTGCTCCTCTAAGGTGTGATCCCCTGCACGGAAGGTGATGGAATAAGCAACGGACTTATATCCTGCTAAAATCTGGGTTCCTTCATAAATATCGAAAAGCTCATAGCCTTCCAATATCTTTCCTCCCCGCTGTTCGATGATCTCTTCGATCTGTCCAACCAGAATTTCCTTTGGAACCACCATACTGATGTCTCTGGTGACAGCCGGATATTTTGCAATTCCGGTGTATTTCCGGTCAAAGCTTGTAAATGGGATCATGGATGGCATATCGATCACAGCCACATAGGCTCTGTCTCCAATCTTATAATTGTCAGCCACTTCCGGATGAACTTCTCCCAGATATCCGATGGTTACCCCATCATAAATGATATTTGCCTGTCTTCCCGGATGAAGGAATGTCTTCCCGCTCTTTGGATCATAATGAGGCCGTTTGTGCATTCCTGTTTTATCGAAAAATTCTTCAATTACGCCCTTCATATCAAAGAAGTCGCCGTCGCCGTAAAAGCCCAGGGTAAACTGCATTCTTTCATCGGGAAGCTCAGTAAGCGGAAGCGCCTTTGGAAGGTAAATATTCGCCAGCTCATAGAGGCGGACGTTCTTATTCCGACGGTTATAGTTGGTGGATAAGGAGTTTAACATTCCATGAAGAGGGGATGTTCTCATAACGCTGAAATCCTCTCCCAAAGGATTTAATATATTCACAGTTACACGGAGGGGACTGTCCTCCGGGATCAGCAGTCGGTCAAATACCTTGGGACTTTCAAAGGAATAGGTCATTCCCTGGGAAAATCCAGAGAATTCCGCCACCTCTCTTGCCACCTCTTCTATTCTTAATTTGTATGACAGCTTGCCGGTAGTTGCCTCACCGGTAGGCAGGGATACGGGGATCTTATCATATCCAAAGAATCTGGCAACTTCTTCCGCAAGATCCGCCATGCAAACTAAATCCTGACGGAAGGTGGGAATGAGGATTTCATTTGCTGCCTTATCGTATTCCAAATCCAGCTTTTTAAAGTATTCAAGCATTGTTTCCGCTTCGATCTCAGTACCCAGAAGCCGGTTCATCTTTTCTGGTTCAAAAGGAAGTCTTTTCCCTTCCCGTTTCTCAGGATATACATCAATCATGCCGCCTACGACTTCTCCTGCGCCCAGTTCCTCAATCAGCTGACATGCGCGGTTAATCGCTTCCTCCGCATTGTTAGGGTCAAGTCCTTTTTCAAATTTACCGGAAGCATCGGTCCTTAATCCAACCTTTTTGGAAGAAAGACGGATATTGGTTCCATCAAAACAGGCGCTTTCAAACACCATGGTCTTTACCTCATCGGTGATCTTGGAGTTCTCTCCGCCCATGATGCCGGCAATCCCTACCGCTTTTTCTCCGTCATTGATCATGAGGATGGTGCTGTCCAGTTTTCTTTCCTGTTCGTCAAGAGTCTGGAACGTATCGCCTTCTTTCGCGCATTTTACAACGATTTCATGATTAGCAAGCAGGTCATAATCAAAGGCATGCATTGGCTGACCATACTCTTCCATCACATAATTCGTAATATCCACGATATTATTAATGGGGCGGATTCCGCATGCGGCAAGGCGTCTCTGCATCCAGGCCGGGGATGGAGCAAGTTTAATATTTTTCACCATTCTAGCACAATAGCGCGGGCAAAGGTGACTATCCTCTACGGTAATCTTTAAATAATCATGAATATCCTCGCTGTTACCTGTGGCTGTTACCACCGGAGGCACAAAGGGGTTGCAAAAAGTCGCTGCCGCTTCTCTTGCAATTCCAATTACACTGTAGCAGTCTACACGGTTCGAGGTGATTTCGTATTCAAATACGCAGTCATGAAGACCAAGCACTTCTATGGCATCAGCACCAACTTCCGTATCCTCCGGCAGAATGTAAATTCCGCTTTCCGGTGCCTCTGGATACATTTCATTGGTAGAGCCCAGCTCTTCAATGGAGCACATCATGCCGCAGGACTCGATTCCTCTCAGTTTCCCCTTCTTGATCCGGATTCCTTCTTCCGGAAGGGCACCGCCGTCATGGCCACCTGCCACTTTACCTCCGTCTAATACTACAGGAACTTTATCTCCGGTCTTTACATTGGAGGCGCCTGTAACGATTTGAACGGTTTCTGCTCCAACATGAACCTGGCAGATGATCAGCTTATCCGCATCCGGATGACGCTCAATGGATAATATCTGTCCAACTACGATTTTCTCTAAGTTTTTATCCAGGCTAACATAGCCCTCAACCTTTGATCCGGTAAGCGTCATAGCATCTGTATATTCCTGAGCCGTTACGTCTAAATCCGGAACGTATGCTTTAATCCATGATAATGGTGTATTCATTGATCTATCTCCCTTTCCTTAAAACTGCTTCAAGAATCTGATATCGTTCTCATATAATAATCTCATGTCATCAATTTCATATTTTAACAGGGCAATCCGCTCTAGTCCAACTCCGAATGCAAAACCGGAATATTCATTGGGATCGATTCCGCTCATTGTAAGCACGTTTGGATGAACCATGCCGCAGCCAAGAATCTCAATCCAGCCGGAGCCTTTGCAGAAGCGGCAGCCTTTTCCGCCGCATTTGAAACAGGTAACATCCATTTCTGCGCTTGGTTCTGTAAATGGGAAATGGTGCGGACGGAATTTTACTTTTGTCTCTTCACCAAAAAGCTCTCTTGCAAACTCTGCCAAAGTTCCTTTTAAATCCGCAAATGTGATATTTTTATCAATTACAAGCCCTTCAATCTGATGGAAGGAAGGAGAATGGGTTGCATCTACCTCGTCAGACCGGAATACACGGCCGGGCGCCAGCATGCGGATAGGCAGTTTGCCCTTTTCCATAGTCCTGACCTGAACCGGTGATGTCTGGCTTCTTAATACGATGTTGTCACTGATATAGAAGGTATCCTGTTCGTCTCTTGCCGGATGATTCTTAGGTATATTCAATTTTTCAAAGTTATAGGAATCGTATTCTACTTCCGGCCCTTCAATGACCTCGTATCCCATGCCAACGAAGATTCTCTCAACCTCTTCCAGAGCAATGGTATTGGGATGGGTGTGGCCTACCTTATTCCGTTTGCCGGGAAGTGTTACATCAATCACTTCTTTTTTCAGCTGTTCTTCTCTGGTCTTTTTTTGCAGGGCAGTCATGGCAGCCTCTAATTTCCCCTCGATCACGGCCCGGGCGTCATTTACCATCTGGCCCACCTTTGGCCTGTCTTCCGGGGCAACATCCTTCATACTCTTTAATACACTGGTCAGCTCTCCCTTTTTCCCAAGATAAGCGACCTTAATGTCGTTCAATTTTTCCAGCGCATCGGAAGCTTCAATCTGCTTTAATGCTTCCTGTTTGATATTTTCCAATTGATCCTTCATTATGCTCTCCTTCTTTTCATAATCAAATTTTTGTTTGCCTGTTTAACAGCAAAGGGAACTAAAAAAGCTCCGCCCCAAAAAGGGACGAAGCTATATTCGCGGTACCACCCTGATTCCTATGCATGCACAGGCACTCGGTATACGTAACGTGTATTGACGTCATGACTTACCCGCCAGACCGGCAGCCAAAGCTGTCACTGGTTTCAATCATGCTGCTTCGGTGGGAAATTCAATCTCTTAGCTGAACTTAAAAGGGCTTACAGCCGATGGCCCCTTCTCTCTGGAAGAAAATAAGGATTTACTTACACCTTCATTGCATTTGATGTTTTTAATTGTAACGTTACGTACCATTGTAATGACGGATGTTCAAAATGTCAAGGATTATTTTCATATGGACTACATCAGAATAAAATAAGCAGAGTCTCTGCTCGCTTTCCTTTGTTAAATCGCATCTTTATAAGCTTCTTCTAAAATTCTTTTAAATTCAAGGAGTATTTCATAGGTTTCTGCTCGTTTTTCCAAATGCTCGATAAAAACATCAATATACTCCTTATCTTCGGCTCTTTTTGTTTTTTCAATCTGAACTTTTTCTTTTTCTTTTTTGTAAAAATGGGCCAGCAAAATTAAAAGCACACTCTCTGTTAACAGTGCACCCATCAACATAATATCTAAAAAACTCATTTTTTCCCCCTGTTCTTTTGAACCATAAAATACGGCCAAGATTTTTATACTGTCCTTTACAGGATCAATATCTTAAACCGCCCTGTAATGTGACCATAAAAATCATCCATCCCCCCTCCCCTTATCCGTAAACTGCAAAGGAATTCTAACGGACCTTAAACAGGCCCCCAACCTGAAATCCATAATGATCTGAAACATAATCCTACCGCCTTTTATATAGATATTTATAACTAATATCGAACTTTTTAAAGTATAACATAACTGAAAAAAAAAGAACAGCGTCAGAAAGGCATATCTAAGATATCTTTCTGACGCTGTTTGTTAAATTATCATCAAAGCTACACAGCAAACTGACTGTTATAAAGCTGTGCATAAAATCCATTTTGTGAAAGCAGGCTTTCATGAGTTCCCTGTTCAATGATATGGCCATCCCGCATTACCAGTATCACATCCGCTTCTTTAATCGTAGAAAGCCGGTGGGCGACGATAAAGCTGGTACGCCCTTCCATCATTTTTCCAAAAGCCTTCTGTATTTTTATCTCGGTTCGGGTATCAATGGAGGAGGTGGCTTCATCAAGGATCAGCATGGGAGGAAGGCACAGCATGACTCTGGCAATGCATAAAAGCTGTTTCTGGCCTTGGGATAAATTTCCGCCGTCTTCCGATATAACGGTATCGTAACCTTCCGGCATACGCCTGATAAAGCTGTGGGCATGAGACTCCTTTGCCGCCAGAATGATCTCTTCCTCATTCGCATCCGGCTTTCCATATGCAATATTTTCTCGAATGGTCCCTGACTTAAGCCATGTCTCCTGAAGCACCATACCGTAACTGGTTCTTAAGCTTTGTCTGGTCATATGGCGTACATCTGTCCCATCTACCCGGATGGAACCGGAATTCACATCATAAAAACGCATGAGAAGATTAATCACCGTACTTTTTCCGCAGCCCGTAGGGCCTACGATAGCCACTCTCTGTCCCGGACGTACGTTTAGATTCATATCCTCAATTAAGGCGACCTCCGGATTATAGGAAAAGTACACATGTTCCAGAGATATCTCCCCCTTTGCATTGGAGAGCACTGCAGCGTCCGGTTCCTCCGGGACCTGTGGCTCCTCGTCAATCAGTTCAAATACCCGTGCTGCGGAGGCCAGGGCATTTTGAAGCTCAGTAACCACTCCCGATATTTCATTAAAAGGCTTTGTATATTGATTGGCATAGCTTAAAAAGCTGGCAAGCTGTCCTACGGATAAAAGCCCTTTTACAGCTGCGAAAGCTCCGGCGATTCCAACGCTGGCATAAACCAGGCTGTTCACAAAGCGGGTAGCCGGATTGGTAATGGAGGAAAAGAATGTGGCTTTCAGACTCCAGACACGTAAATTTTCATTGATATCTTCAAATTTCTCCTGTGCATCGGCTTCATGAGCAAACGCCTGCACCACCTTCTGATTTCCCAGCATCTCTTCCACAAGAGAAGTCAGCTCTCCTCTGGTCTGTGACTGCATCTTGAACATACGAAAGGTTCTCCTTGCAATAAAGCTGGCAACAAAAAGGGAAACCGGTGTTACTAACACCACCACAACCGTTATGGACGGATTCATGGAAAACATGAAAACCAACGTTCCGAGTATGGTGAGGACTCCGGTAAACAGCTGGGTAAAGCCCATTAACAGCCCGTCGGAAAACTGGTCAATATCCGTAATAATCCTATTTATGATATCTCCGTGTGAATGGGAGTCAATATATTTTAAAGGAAGGATCTCCAGTTTATTAAATGCCTGGGTCCTGATATCCTTTACCACCCGGTAGGTAACCAGATTGTTGATATGGCTCATAAGCCACTGAGCTGCCGCTGTTATTGCAATGATGATTCCGATTTGCTTTAAAATTGTCCACATGCCGGCAAAATCAACAGCTCCTGCTCCCACAATGCAGTCAATGGCCCGGCCTGTGAGGATGGGAACGTACAAGGTCAGCAGGACCGTGACAAAGGCACAGGCCAAGGAAGCCCCAACTCCCCATTTATAACGGCCAATGCAGCTAAGGATCCGTTTGACAGTAGATTTGTATTTTTTCATGTCCATGTTATTGCACCTCCTCTTTTGACAGCTGGGATAAGCAGATTTCCCGGTAAACCTGGCAAGAATCAAACAGTTCTTCATGGGTTCCCCAGCCTGCCATCTGACCGTCATCAAGGACCAGGATCCTATCCGCGTTTTTAATGCTGGAGGCTCTCTGGGATACCAGGAATACAGTCATATTCCCGGTACTTTCTTTAATTGCCTTTCTAAGCCTGGCATCAGTAGCAAAATCCAGGGCAGAAGCGCTGTCATCCATAATAAGTATCTGAGGATTTTTTACCAATGCCCTGGCGATGGCAAGTCTCTGCCGCTGCCCACCGGAAAGGTTCTTTCCCCCTGCCTGGATCATGAGCTCCAGCCCTTGCCCTTTTTCCTCTACAAAATCCTTTGCCTGGGCAATGGAAAGAGCCTCATAAATTTCCTTGTCCGTTGCCTCCTTTTTCCCCCACTTCATATTTTCCCGAAGGGTTCCTTTAAATAGTACCGCCTTTTGAGGAACAATCCCAACCAGTTCTCTCAGCTGGCCCAAAGGATATTGCTTTACATCAACTCCTCCCACCTTTACGGATCCTTCTGTGACTTCATAAAACCTGGGTATTAAATTTACCAGCGTGGTCTTACCGGAACCTGTTCCTCCGATGATTCCAATGGTATCCCCCTTCATGACCTGAAAGGATAAACCGCTTAATGCCGCATCTTTGGCCCCTGCATAGGCAAACGTCATATGGTCAAATTCTACTTTGGGGACATCCGATTTCTCTTCCACAGCCTTATGAGAAACCTCTGTAATGGCTGGTTCCTGTTCAAACACTGCACTAATCCGGCCTGCACAGGCCAGGGACTTTGAAATCGTGATGATCAAATTTGCCAGCTTTACAAGTTCTACTAAAATCTGGGACATGTAATTTACTAAAGCAATCACTTCTCCCTGAGTGATGATGCCGTTCTGCACCTGCCTGGCGCCGGTATTTATAATAACGATGATACCTACGTTAATCAATACATAGGTAAGGGGATTCATTAAGGCTGAAATCTTTCCTACGAAAACCTGGAAGCGCACGAAAAGGCCATTTTCCTCATCAAACCGGCGTATCTCATCATTTTGGCGATCAAACGCACGGATGACGCGGACTCCTTCTAAATTCTCCCTGACAGCCAAAAGCACCTGGTCCAATTGCTTCTGCACCTTTTTATACAATGGGATGCTGATCAGCATTATGCCGAACACAACAATGGAAAGAACAGGGATAAGGACCACGAAAATAAGAGCTGCCCTTGCATTGATGGTAAACGCCATAATCATAGCGCCGCAAACCACAAACGGAGAACGAAGGAACAGACGGAGGAATAAGTTCACTCCAGACTGTACCTGATTGGCATCACTGGTTATACGTGTAATCAGAGTCGCAGTCCCAATGGAATCTATTTCCTGGTACGAGAGTCTGTTGATATGAGCAAACAAATCATTTCGAAGAGAAGTTCCGAATCCTGCCGCTGCTTTTGCCGCAAAATACTGGGCCGTAATAGAGCAGACAAGGCCTATGACACCAAGGAGCACCAATAATCCGCCCATCTTAAGGATATAAGGCATATTCTGAGTCTTGATTCCTACGTCAATCACCTTTGCCACCACAAGAGGCACCAATAGTTCAAAGCATGCTTCCAGAAGCTTAAATAACGGCCCCATAATGCTTTCTACCTTATAGTCCTTTAAATATTTCAGGAGCTTTTTCATCTAATATTCCTCCGCTTTTAAAAATTAAATACATTTTTGGAATAATACCTTGTAACATTATACCATTTTGGTATAATAATACAATACATAAATATGAAATAGAGGATATCCCAATGAATCCAATTAATTCAAAGCAGCTTTATTATTTTACCACAATTGCAGAAACCGGCGGCTTTACAGCCGCGGCAAAAAAGCTGGGATTATCCCAGCCACCATTAAGTAAGCAGATCCTTTTGCTGGAAGAAGAGCTTGGAGTAAAACTCTTTGAACGCGGCTCCAGGAAAACAGAACTGACAGAAGCAGGTACCTTTCTCTATTCCCGGGCCAAAGACATCCTAACCATGATGGACTCCATTGTGGAAGAACTGGATCATTTTCCAACCGCTTCCAAGGGAATTTTAAAGCTGGGAACGATCTCTTCTTCCGGCAATCTGCTTCACGATTTTTTAAAGATATACTGCTGCAACCATCCAAAGGTACGGTTTGAGGTCACAGAAGGAAATACCTACGAGCTTCTGGAAAAGATGAAAAACGGGATTGTGGAATGCGCGATTATCCGAACACCATTTAACGCAGAGGGTTTTGAATGTGTGTACGGAAAAGAAGAACCATTGATAGCGGTTGGAAACCCTTCCTTTTTTTCAGGCGTCCCTAAGAATAAAATCAGGCTGACAGACCTTTCAGGCAAACCTTTGATCTATTACCGCCGGTTTGATTCCATTATCTCCCTTGCCTTCCAAAACAGCGGCATCATGCCCAATGTTTTTTGCCGCAATGATGATGCCAGAACCTGTCTCCAATGGGCTAGCACAGGCCTGGGGATCGCTCTGGTACCTGAATCCATCAGCAAAATAGGGGAACACACGGACCTCGTATTCAGGGAGATCGACTCTGAGGATACTGTTACCAGAATGGCTGCCGTGTATAAAAAAAATGGCTATGTTTCAAACATAGCCAAAGAATTTGTTTCCTATTTCGGAGAGCTGATGTCCCTTTCCTAATCAAAAAGACTTAACTGGGTTACTTCATAATTCTTCTTATACCCATGAATGATGTCTTTCATCCGGTACAGTATTCCATACCGCTCACATTCCCGGGAAAACACCTGCCATAGCTTTCTTGCTTCCGGGCTTGTACATTCATAACTGTTACCATACCGCCTGATATATTCCGATACCAAATCCTGTTGGGGGAACAGCTCCTTTAGGCGGTCAAAATACCATTCTCTTTGATTATTGCGCAAAGTCACGCCAAAAGCCGGATAAATGAAGTTGGCTCCGGCTTCTTTGGCGGCTTTTACGATTGAAAGGATATTTTCCTCGTTATCCTCCAGAAACGGAAGAACCGGCATCAATAATATTCCTGTAAATATTCCGTTCTTTCTTAATGCCTCAATCAAAGCCAGGCGCTCCGAGGGGCTGGAGGCATGTGGCTCGATTTTTTTCGCCAGATCATCATCGGTTGTGGTTACCGTCACTTTACACAGAACAGGGGAATGCTCCATGATCCCCTTAAGAATATCGATATCCCGCTTAAGAAGGGCGCTTTTCGTGGCCACTGCCGCCCCAAAGCCATATGCGTCAATAAGCTCAAGGGCATGCCGTGTTAATTCAAGCTTCTGCTCAAAAGGATTGTAGGGATCACTCATAGCTCCTGTCCCAACAATACCAGTTTTCACCTTACGCCTTAAATCATCCCGGATGATACGAAGGGCATCTTCCTTGACCCTCACCGAATCAAAATGATCAATCCGGTAACAGTCTGAACGGCTGTCACAATAAATACAGCCATGACAGCACCCTTTATAGATATTCATATTATAGTCAATACCAAACCACTGGGATCCTTTTGTTTTGGTCACTATGGTCTTTGCAGGAATATACTCCATTCGTTTTCGTTCCTTTCTACATTGCCAGCCTGATATTCGTTGGTTTTATTTTATGATTTATGGCCGGATCTGTCAATCATGTACGGATTTTTGCCTATCGGCAGAATGCCTTGATATTTTTTTTGTTCCATGATAATATGCTAATACCAGCGAAGAAATTATGGCAGGAAAAGGAGATATTATGATTCGATTTTTATTGCGCTGTAAACAAATCTATGATAAATACAGCAGGGATGAAATGACCGTATATGCAGCCCAAGCCTCCTTCTTCACCATTTTAGCTGCATTTCCCTTTATGATGCTTTTACTGGCATTGATACAGCTCATCCCATCAATTACGAAAGCCAATTTGCTTCAGCTAATGATTACGATCATCCCAAGTACACTGGAAATGAACAGCTTAATCGTATCTGTTATTGATGACCTTTATACGAATTCTCCGATCGCTGTCCTTTCTGCGACCGCAGTAGCTGCCATATGGTCCGCTTCCAAAGGGATGCTAAGCATTGAGCGGGGCTTAAACCGAGTCTTTGGCCAGGAGAAAAAGAGAAACTATATTGTAACCCGGATTATCTGCGCCGGTTATACCATCATCTTTATGATTATCTGTCTCCTGACTCTTGTTCTGCTGGTCCTTGGAGGCACCATTCAAAGCTTTATGAACCACCACTTTCCGCTGTTGGCCGAGATCACCCAGTATGTTCTTACGTTTCGTACCATGCTTGTTTTCATGTTGACGATCTGCTTTGCCGTTCTTTATACTTATGTTCCGGAAAAAAAGCAGCATTTTTTCAGCCAGCTGCCCGGAGCCGCCTTTTGTACCTTGGGATGGATCGCTTCTTCTTTTGCGTTTTCCATTTATTTTAATAATTTCGGCAATTACTCGGTCATGTACGGAAGCCTTACAGCCATTGTGCTGCTAATGCTTTGGATTTATGCCTGTGTCTGTATCCTGTTTTATGGTGCTGAAATCAATTACTATTATTCCTTAAACTGGAGGGAGCGTACGCGCTCTTAATCAAAAACCAGGGCTTGCAGAAAAAAGCAGCCCTGGTTTTTCATATTTACAGTTTTATTATTAGGTAAACAAAGGAGTGGATAAGTATCTGTCCCCAGTATCAGGAAGAATGACTACAATCCTTTTTCCGGCATATTCCGGACGTTTTGCTACTTCCCTGGCTGCCCATACGGCTGCAGAGGAGGAAATTCCCACTAAAATTCCTTCTGTTTGAGCGATTTCCTTACCCGTCTCATATGCATCTCCATTTTCCACCGGTATGATTTCATCGTAAACATCTGTATTTAAGATCGATGGGACAAATCCGGCTCCGATTCCCTGAATTCCATGAGGGCCAGGTTTTCCGCCGGAAAGAACCGGTGAAGCGGCAGGTTCTACTGCTATCACCTTTATCCCAGGATTTTTACTCTTTAAATATTCTCCTGCTCCGGTAATGGTACCTCCGGTTCCCACACCAGCGATAAGAACATCGATCTTCCCATCCGTATCTTCCCAGATTTCCGGGCCCGTTGTTTCATAGTGAGCCTTGGAATTGGACGGATTATCAAACTGGCCCAGAATAATGGAGCCGGCTATCTCTGTTTGCATCTCTTTGGCTTTTGCAATGGCGCCAGACATCCCCTTTGATCCTTCTGTTAATACAATTTCTGCTCCATAGGCCTTTAAAAGATTACGCCGTTCCACACTCATAGTCTCCGGCATGGTGAGAATCGCTCGGTACCCTCTCATCGCTGCGATACTCGCAATACCGATTCCCGTATTGCCGGAAGTCGGTTCGATGATCGTGGCGCCAGACTTTAAAATGCCGGACTTTTCTGCATCCTGAATCATATAGAGAGCCGCCCGGTCCTTAACACTTCCTGCCGGATTAAAATATTCCAGCTTTGCTATAATGGCAGCCGCCGCATGGTGCTTTTTTCCATAATTAGACAATTCCACCAGTGGTGTATGGCCGATCAGTTCTGATGCACTTTTCTTGATATTTTCCATATTCATCCTCTTTTCAACTGCGAAATTTATGACAGCTCATACAGGCTGCAATACTTTTCCTTCACGTACCGAATGAAATAATCCGGGGTAAAATCTTCTCCCGTCGTATCTTTTAATATTTCACGGCTGGTTTTCAGCTTTCCAAACTTATGGATATGTTCCCGTAAATAATCTCTTATCACATCAAGCTTCCCATTTACAAGCAGCTCGTCAAAATCCATTTCTTTTCTCATATGGTAGTATAGCTGCGCTCCAAAAGCATTTCCCAAAGCATAGGACGGGAAATAACCGATCAGCCCCTGAGACCAGTGGATATCCTGCAGAATTCCCTCCGATGGATTTTCCGGGCGTACTCCAAGGTATTCCTCATATTTATCCGCCCAGATTTCCGGCAGCTTCTTTAAGTCCACATCTTCTTCCATAATCATTTTCTCAATTTCATAACGGATCATAATATGAAGATTATAGGTAAGTTCATCAGCCTCTGTCCGGATAAAGCTTGGCTCTACCTTATTAACTGCATCCATAAACTGCTCTATGGAGATTTCATTTAATTTATCAGGATAAAGTTCCTGAAGCTTTCCATAAAGAGGTGTCCAGAAAGCCTGGCTGCGGCCGATAATATTCTCAAAAAATCTGGACTGGGATTCATGCATTCCCATGGATGTCCCCTGCCCCACCGGTGTCTGGGTGATCTCATCACTGATTCCCAGTTCATAAATTCCGTGACCGGCTTCATGGATTACGGAGAACATGGCATTATCCATCTTATCCCGATAACTGGTAGTAATTCTCACATCGTGATTATGGAGATTGGTCGTAAACGGATGGGCGCTTTCTGCAAGCACACCCTTTGTAAAGTCAAAACCAACATATTCGGCAAGATAGTGTGCCATTTCTCTTTGTTTTTCCTCAGGATATCCGCCTGATAAAAAGGAAGCATCAATGGTTTTTCCATTCTCCTTTATGTCTTTTAAAAGGGGAACAATTTCTTCTTTGAGCCGGCTGAAGAACTCATCCAAAAGCTCCATATTAAATCCTTTTTCAAACTCATCCAATATAACATCATAAAGCTTCTGACCTTCCTTTTTCCGGTAAGAAGCAAACTTCTTTTTAAATCCAATTACTTTTTCAAGAGTTGGTGCAAAGGAATCAAAATCTTCTTCTTTTTTTGCTTTTGACCAGATCCTTGCTGCCTCGGCTATGAGCTGGGCATTCTCCCGGTACTCATTTGACGGAATGCAAACCAGTTCTTCTCTGGCCTCCTTCGCTCCCTTAACAATGGCCCGCTCCACATCAGACAGGCTGTCATCTTCCTCACAGTCGGCAATGGCTTTCCCCATCTCTTCCCCTGTCATAACCCTGTAATATTCCTCAGAGAGCGCACCGATTACCCTTGAAGTGTAGGAACCGGCACCTTCCGGTGCAAGAGTTTCATTATCCCATTCAAAAAGGACAAGGGAAGTTTGAAGTGCCATCGTCTTTTCCAGTAAAGAGGACAAAATTTCATAAGATTTGCTCATAATCTGTTTCTCCTTTATTTCAATAAGTAATGAGCCAGGAACAGGACTGCTGTATATGACTCAAAATCAGGGACGCTCTGTATGAGTGTCCCCAGGCGGTATGAAAAAATACTTTTTAAACGATCATTTTCCAGTGCCAAAAATGGAAGCTTCTTTTATATCAAGGGATTTAAGCCATATTCTGACTTTTTCCTCCTGATATGCTTTTGAAGAAAAATCCTCAAGTTCCATATCAATAGGTATATCCGTTTTCATAGTCGCCAGAGTTTTAGAAAGTAGGGCTGCCTTTTCCCCGCACAATTCCTCCTCACTGGTCTTTGTCATTGCTTTATAAGGAGAACGGGTAATTCCCAATTCATTTTTCCAGAAATCCTGGAGTGCTTTTAAACTCTTTTTATCAGACTCGGCTTCGTGAATAGAACGATATATCTCTTCCACCGTACCATATTCCCGAAGAAGCGGCGAAGCCGCACTGCTGACTCCCTTAACTCCCGGAATATTATCAGAAGGATCTCCCTGGATTCCCTTTAAATCTGCAATCTGCTCCGGCCGGACACCCTCTTCATTCAACACCGTATCAGAGGTATATTCAAAAACCTTTTCAGGAAGGTTGACCTCATCTTTCTTCACTCCATAAAAAGAATAATATTTTTTATACAGTTCG
>Ga0213825_1000828_pt1 | contig 22339 bp, 21 predicted proteins | sample MC6MC0900MG_FD_179896 | JGI IMG/M metagenome (GOLD analysis project Ga0213825, IMG submission 179896) | Enriched soil aggregate microbial communities from Iowa State University, Ames, United States - MC6-MC0900-MG | ecosystem: Environmental > Terrestrial > Soil > Unclassified | place: USA: Iowa... | reverse complement strand
TAGATCTTAAATTGGTCTATAGTACATAAGTTAAATATAACTTTTTTCTTTAAAATAAATCTTAATCTATTAATTTCTTCATCTGTATGCTTCTTAAAGGTGGCTAAGTAAATCTCATTGTTTCTTATGTCATAAGGTAAAATGCTATACTCTTCACATACTTCCTTGGAAAGCATAGACATAGCCTTAGTATTTATTGCAGTAAAATCTAAATCTATTTTGCTAATCACCAGTTTATCTCCTTAAACATATCTAAAATATAGACTTTTTTTATCACAACTATTATTATTACCATTTATTTCAAATATAATTCTATGAATAAGTAAAAAGGAGTTATCTTAAAACAATTTCACTAATAGTTTTAAGATAACTCCTTTTTAATTTATTATATTTCTATTTTACCCTTAAATACGTTTTCCGCTGGACCGGTCATCATTATTCCAGCCTCAGTTATCTCTACAATTAAAATACCTCCTGGAGCAATAACCTTCACAGATTCATCTACTAAGTTTAATTTATTACAAACCACCACCGATGAACAACATCCTGTTCCACAAGCATGGGTTGGCCCTGCTCCTCTTTCCCAGGTATTAACCTTTATTTCCCCTCTATTCACAACTCTACAAAAGTTAACATTAGTTCCTTGTGGAAATAATTCATGTGTTTCTATTGATGCACCTTCTTCAACCTTAAACTCTCCATCTTTAGTTAATAAAACAGTATGAGGCACTCCCAGTAACAGTGAAGTTATATTATAGGTTTTTCCATTGGCACATATATCTTTTTTAATAATTTCTTTCTCACCTAAGGCAGGAATAGACTTTGGTTTAAAACTCTCTGTTCCCATATTTATCTTAACAGCTTTTACCTTGTTATCTTCTATGATTAGATGACAAACCTTTATTCCATCTCCTGTTTCTACGGTAAACTCACTTTTACTTACTATGTTGTTTTCATATACATATTTCCCAAAGCATCTTATTCCGTTTCCACACATACCAGCATAGGAACCATCACCATTTATTATTATCATTTGAATATCAGCAATTTTACTCCTTCTTACTACTAATATCCCATCTCCTCCTATGCCGAAATTTCTATCACATAACTTTTTAGCTAGAGTACCTAAATCACTATATTTTTCTTCCATATCTTCAAATACTACAAAATTATTTCCTGCTCCCTGCATCTTTATAAATTTCAAAACTTCCATAACATTCTCCTTTTAAAAGTAATTCTTAAGTATAACAGCTCTTATAGATTCATAATTAATTGTCTTAGGTAACTCCGCCTTAACCTTACTAACCTTATCATAGCCAACTCGTTCACAAACATCCATGATAATTTTCTCTTCATCTTGGTTAAAAAACTTATTTAAAGGGATAGAAAACTTAGGTCTTCCATACTCTTCTATATACTCTGTAACATATCCAAGTATGGTTGAAATTGATACCTCGATCTCTTCGGCTATATCCTCAATTGCAAAGTCTTCATTTAACATATCTAAAGCTATTTCCTTGTTTTTTCTTTCATCTCCATCTATAACTAGTCTTTTTTTCTTTTTTTCTTCCCATATAGGACTTATTCCTTCTTCTCCTATATATGTATTTACTGCTTCAATTAAAGCTACTCCATATTTTTCAATTTTTTTTGGACCCATACCTCCTATATCCTTTAACTCTTCTAAGTTTTTAGGATATCTTCCACTTATCTCTTTTAGGGTATTCTTTGCAATGATATTTTGTTCCATAGCACCTTCTATCCTGCTTAATTCCTTTCTAACTAAAGCTAACTTTTCAAATAGCTTTTTATCAGTATTTACATAAAAATCCTCTGATTCTTCATTAATACTATTTACTTCTTCTGATTTAGTTACACTAACTTCTTCAAAGCTCTTATCAGAGTTATGCTTATATTTATCAGTTAGATTATTAACTTTAATATACTCTATAATAGCACCTTCAAATTCCTTACCATATTTACTATACTTAGTTTCTCCCACTCCAGATATCTCTAAAAATTCTTCCTTATTTGTAGGGTATTTAATACTCATTTCCCTAAGGGTTCCATCACTGAAAATTATATATGGAGGAATTCCAGCAGCCTTCGCCATGTTATATCTAAGTTCTCTTAATATATCAAAGAGTTCATTTCTTACCTCTGCATTAACCTTCACTTTAAATTCTTTAAAGTGAACTACTTCCTGACCTCTCAGTACTTCCATAGATTTATTGTTTAATGCAAGAACAGGATAAGTTCCCTCCACTTGACTTATATATCCATGAGAAATTAAGGTGTTTATAAAAGTCTTTAGATTTTCACCTGAATAATCCTTCATTATTCCATAAGTAGATAACTCCTGAAAATTAAACTGTGTAACCTTTTTATTTTTTGAACCTCTAAGTACATCTATAAGCATAGTTGTACCATAGTTTCGCTTCATCCTATATATACAAGATAATACCTTTTGAGCATCTACAGTTTTATCAACTATCTCTCCTTGATTTAAACAATTACTGCAATTATTACAGTCCTCTTCATAACTTTCTCCAAAGTAATTTAGAATATATTTTCTATAACAATCATTACTATAAACAAAATCCACCATCTGTTGAAGAGCTTTATACTGATTGTTTTTTCTCTCTGGATTTTCTATACTCATCTCTATTAAATACTTTTGAACATGAATATCTCCTGGAGAGAATAATAATATACATTGACTCTTCTCTCCATCTCTACCAGCTCTTCCAATCTCTTGATAATAACCTTCTATATTTTTAGGCATATTATAATGAACTACATATCTAATATTAGACTTATCTATTCCCATACCAAAGGCATTGGTTGCCACCATAATCTTAACTCTATCATAAATAAAATCCTCTTGATTCCCTTTTCTTTCTTCATCAGATAAGCCTGCATGATATCTAGCTATATTATAGCCCTTACTAGAAAGCTCTCTATAAATATTATCTACTTCCTTTCTAGTAGCTCCATATATAATACCAGAATTTTCTTTATTATCTTCCATAAATTTAAGAAGGTATTTCTTCTTATTCTCAGATTTAACTATATTTATAGACAAGTTTTCTCTATCAAAGCCAGTGATAAATATTTTAGGACTTTGAAGCTTTAGAAGCTTTACTATATCCTGTCTTACTTCTTTAGATGCTGTAGCAGTAAAAGCTGTAACTATAGGTCTCACCATAAGTCTTTCTATAAAACCTGCGATTCTTTTATAACTAGCTCTAAAATCATGGCCCCATTGAGAGACACAATGGGCCTCATCTATAGCAATCTGACTAATAGGCAACCTAGATATTACATTATAAAATTCTATATTATCTAATCTCTCAGGAGCTATATAAAGTATTTTATATTTTTCTTCCTTTATTTCATCTAGAACTATCTTAAACTCTTCACTACTTAAAGAGCTATTTATATAACTACAAGGTATGCCCATGTCCTTAAGTGCATCTACTTGATCCTTCATAAGGGAAATTAAAGGTGAAATTACTATAGTTAATCCTTGAAGGATTAAAGCAGGCACTTGATAACATATAGATTTACCACTACCTGTAGACATTATAGTTAATGCATCCTCTCCCTTTAAAATAGATTCTATAACCTGCTCTTGACCTGGTCTAAAGCTTTTATATCCATAATATTTTTCTAAAATTTCTTTCATTGTTTCTTTCAAAACTACACATCCCTTAGCTTGTTTAATTTATCCGATGACTACCAGCTCTAATACTCCTATCTTCTTCAAAGTGGGAGTAAAGAGCTGCTACGTCCCTGGATAACGATTTCTAATCTTCAGATGGAGTAAAGACTCCCTCTGAAGCAAAGAACTCTGTTTATTAAATTTATCTCTAGTTTAAATTATATCCTTTTGTAAAAAAGTTCTTATCATAAGTACATATGCATCATGACCTATTATAAGTGATTCTTCATTAAAATCAAAATAGGGATTATGATGTGGTGCTGCAAGAGAGGATGGAAATATAAAATACATTCCCTTGCCACCTTGTTTTTCTACCTCTTCTAACATATAAGTTATATCCTCAGAAGCTCCAAAGGAAAACTCTTCAATAATTTCTATAGGTAAACTTCTAAGCTTTTTTATTACTGCCTTAGAGAATTCATTATCTTGGCTATTATATGCCCTTGCAGAACCAACTACTCTTATATTATATTCTACATTGTAGGAAATTGCCGTACCCTCAACTACACGACGAACCATATCCATGATTCTATCATTAATTTCGTTAGTATCCCCTCTTGTTTCCAACTGTAATACTGCTTTATCAGCTATAACATTTTTTCCAGTTCCTCCATGAAGGGTTCCCACATTGAGTCTTCCTACCCCTTTGCCAAACTGCACTTGACTATGGAGATTTAAAATACAACTAGCCCCTGCCAAAAGAGCATTTCTTCCCTCTTCTGGACAAAGACCTGCATGGGCAGATTTACCTAAAAATTCCACTTCCACCTTGTTAGTAGCAAGCAAATTTTTAACTTTAACAGCTATGGCATTATTTTTATCTATAAACCCAATGTGGCCAGAAAATAAATAATCTACATCTTTTAAAACTCCAGCTTCTACCATGGACTTAGCTCCTCTAACCTCTTCCTCCGCTGGTTGAAATATGAGCTTAATTTTTCCTATTAAATTTTCTTTCATCTCTACAATAGTATTTGCAAGTTGAAGCCCTATAGCTATATGAGCATCATGACCACAACAATGACATATGCCTTGATTTTCAGAAGAGAATCCTTCTTCATAGGGCCTATGATTTTCCTTACCTTCCGGAACCTTAAGACCATCTATATCAAATCTAAAAGCCATGGTAGGACCTTGAATCCCCGTATCCATAGTTGCTACCACACCAGTATATCCTTCTAAAATTTCCTCTACATTAAAGGAATTATCTTTAATTATTTCACTACACTCTAGCCTATGCTTAGTAAGCTCTTCCATCCTAGGCATCCCCATGGGATTACCATGTATTTGCGTACCATATTCTAAATTATATCCAAGTTTTTCTAAGTAAGCCATTATTTTTATAGTAGTTTCAAATTCTAACCATCCAGCTTCTGCACACCTATGAAATTCCCTTCTTAAGTTAATGATATTTCCTCTTAACTCCATATTATATCCACCCCACCTTTATAATTTCTACCTATATTTTCACACTATAATGTTAATTTATTTTTATTATATCATCTTAAACTAGATAAATTATCCTTGTACTCACTTATTTTGTATTTTATTTCTAAAATAATAGTGATATACTGTAAAATATATGCTTAAATGAAAGGATGATTTATATGGCATTAGATGGATTATATTTGCGCGCTCTAGCCAATGAAATAAAAAATACTCTAATAAGCAGTAGAATAGATAAAATAACCCAGCCTGAAAAGGATGAAATAATACTGAGCTTTAAAATAAATAGGAAACCTGTTAGACTACTCCTAAATGCTAACGCTTCTTATCCTAGAATAAACTTTATAGATTACTCTAAGGAAAGTCCACTTAAGGCTCCTGTATTTTGTATGGTTCTAAGAAAATATCTAAATACTGCAGTTTTAAAAGAGGTCACCCAATTAAATAATGATAGAATACTTCTATTAGATTTTGAAAGTAGTGATGATTTAGGTTTTAACAGTATATATACTCTAATAATTGAAATCATGGGCAGACACAGTAACATTACTTTGATAAGAAAAAGAGATGGACTCATCATGGATTCCATAAAACACATTACACCAGATATAAATAGCTATAGAGTACTTTATCCTGGTATTGAATATGTATATCCTCCAGAAAGTAATAGACTTGATATATTCAACACTACCTTTGAAGCTTTCCAAGAAAAAACTTTAAATCTTTATGAGGATGAAGAACTAAATGAAAAATTCTTTACTAGAGTTTTAGATGGATTAAGTAATCCTATAGCCAAAGAAATTTCTTTTAGTCTAAATAAAAGAAATATTCCTTTAAATAAAAATAACCTAAAGGAAATCTATGAATTCTTAGTAGAGTTTTTTGCTAAATGCAAGGATAATGATTATGATCTTTATAGCTATTCCATAAATGATGAATTAAAGGATTTTCACTGTATAAAGCTAAAACATATTTTAGATGCAGGTGGGCAATGTGAAGAATATTCTTCTCCTAGTAGCCTTCTTGAAAGCTTCTATCATACTAAGGATAAAATAAATAGACTTCAAAGTAAAAGTCATGATATGCAAAAGCTAGTTACAAATAATATAGATAGAATTCAGAAAAAACTTCATATTTTAAAACAAACCTTAGTTGAATGTGAAGAAAAGCCAAAGTATAACCTATATGGAGAGCTTATAACTGCAAATATTTATAATATAAAAAAGGGTGATAAAGAGGTAGAAGTTTTAAATTACTATAGTGAGGAAGAGGAATATATTAAGATTCCTTTAGATGTTAATAAAACCCCTGCTGAAAATGCTCAAAAGTATTTTAAAAAATATAATAAGCTAAAGGCTGCGGAAGAAAATGCTTATATTCAAATAGAATTAGCTGAAGAAGAGGATGAATATCTTCAATCAGTACTTAGTAATATTGAAAATGCTGACAACTATAAGGATTTAGAAGATATAAAAAATGAATTAGTGGAAACTGGCTACATCGCATTCAAAAAATCTATGAAAAGCAAAAAGACTAAGCCTTCAAAACCACTACACTTTATATCTAGTGATGGTATTGATATATACGTAGGTAAAAATAATCTAGAAAATGATTATCTAACCCTTAAGTTTGCTCATAATAATGATATTTGGCTTCACATAAAAAACATCCCAGGTTCCCACGTAATCATTAAAAACCTTGGAGAAGTACCTGATTCCACCCTACTTGAAGCCGCTACCTTAGCTGCCTTCTATAGCAAGGGTAAAAACTCTACAAAGGTGCCTATAGACTATACAGAAATTAGAAATGTTAAAAAGATGGCTAAAGGAAAGCCTGGTATGGTAACCTACTCCACAAACAAAACAATCTATGTAGACCCTATAAAACTTGATTTAAAACAAGTTTAAAAACAAAGAACTACCTCAAAACTTTTTTGAAGTAGTTCTTTAATTTATTTCTTCGGGTTATACTGATAGTAATAGCATTGAAGTCTTCCATTATAAAGTTTTCTGTTTTTATCAGCTTTTTTTCCAAATACTTTTTGGAAGTCATCATAGGATGTTAGTACATAGCAAGACCAATCCTCTAGTCCTGCGTATACATTAGAAAAAGTTTTGTAAAGAGATTTAACTTCATCTTCATCTAAAAGTCTTTCTCCATAAGGTGGATTAGTAATTATCATGCCACCTTTTTTTCTATTTCTTACATCCTTCATATCAAGTCTTTGGAAGTTTACATACTTCTCTACTCCTGCTTTTTTAGCATTATCCATGGCAGTTCTAAGGACTCTTCCATCTATATCAGAGCCTTGAATAACGAACTCTTTTTTATTAACACTTCTTTTTGCCCCTTCACGAACTTGATCCCAAATTTCTTTGTCAAAGGTAGGCCAAGTTTCACTAACAAAGTGTCTATTAACTCCAGGTGCTATGTTTTTAGCTATTAGAGCAGCTTCTATCGGTATAGTTCCTGAACCGCAAAATGGGTCTATTAAAAGCTCATCTCCATTGAATTTTGCTATCAAAACTAAAGCTGCTGCTAAGGTTTCCTTTAAAGGAGCCATTCCTGCATTTTCTCTATATCCCCTTTTATGAAGTCCTACTCCAGAGGTATCTACTGCAAGGGTTACCTTATCCTTTAGAATTCCAACTTCTATCTTGTATACTGGTCCATCTTCGCTAAACCAATCCGTATTATATTTTTCTTTCATTTTTTCTACCACGGCTTTTTTTACTATACCTTGGCAGTCTGGTACACTATGTAAGGTAGATTTAACAGATTTTCCTATAATATGCATCTTACCATCTATAGGTATTAAACTAGCCCAGTCTACTTTTTTAGTACCTTGAAATAATTCTTCAAAGGAGGTAGCTTCAAATTCTGCCATCTCTAGAAAAACCCTTTCTGCAGTTCTTAAATGGATATTACATATGGCAACGTCCATTTCATCTCCTTCAAAGGTTATCTTTCCATTTTCTATTTGTAAATCCTCATATCCTAAATTCTTTAGCTCCTTGCCTGTAATAGCCTCTATACCAAAGGTAGTAGTTACAATTATTTTATACATAAATTTTTTCTCCTAATTATTTTCGTATAGACTTACACAGTCCACTCCATCTTTTTCTACTAGTTGAACAGATATATCTTCTTTTCTTGAAGTTGGTATGTTTTTTCCCACATAATCAGCTCTTATTGGTAGCTCTCTATGACCTCTATCTACAAGTACCGCTAGCTGAATCATTTCAGGTCTTCCTCTATCTATGATTGCATCTATTGCCGCTCTTACACTTCTTCCTGTAAATAAAACATCATCTACTAGAATTATTCTCTTACCAGTTATGTCTACTCCTAATTCTATACTATTATGTTCCTTTAAGTTTTCAGGTTTTTTAAAGTCGTCTCTATATTTAGTTATATCTACACTACCTACTTCTACCTCTTCACCTTCAAACATGTTGATTAGTTCAGCAATTCTATTAGCTAGTGGTACTCCTCTACTTTTAATTCCTAATAAAACTAAGTTTTCTGTACCCTTGTTTTTTTCTATAATTTCATGAGAAATTCTCGTCAGAGTTCTCTTAATTGCTTTATCGTCCATAAGTACTGACTTCAGTTCCATAACAATACCTCCTTAAACTTCTTTTCTTAATTTATCTAATATATCCTGAAAATATTCTGGAAGTTGTGAATCAAATTCCATATATTCACCTGTAGTTGGATGTATAAATCCTAAATTTTTTGCATGAAGTGCCTGACCTTGCAATTTAAACCTCTGTTTTTTATATCCATATACTTGATCCCCAATTAGTGGATGATGCAAATGAGACATATGAACTCTAATTTGATGAGTTCTACCTGTTTCTAACCTACATTCCACCAAAGTATTACTTTTAAATCGCTCTAGCACTTTATAATTTGTAATGGCCTCTTTTCCATCCTTAACTACAGCCATTTTTATTCTCTCTACAGGATGTCTTCCTATATTAGTTTTAACAGTGCCTTCATCCTCCTTTACTATGCCTTCTACTATGGCATAGTAAGTTCTCTTCATAGAGTGATCTTTCAGCTGCATAGCTAAGGAATTATGTGACTTATCATTTTTAGCAACTATTAATACACCTGAAGTATCCTTATCAATTCTGTGTACTATACCAGGTCTTATAACTCCGTTTATCCCTGATAAGTCCTTACAATGATGAAGAAGACCATTAACAAGGGTTCCTGTATAGTTTCCTGGAGCAGGATGGACTACCATATCCTGTGGCTTATTTATAACAATGACATCCCTGTCCTCATAAACTATATCTAAAGGAATATCTTCAGCCTCTACTTGAAGCTCCACTGGCTCAGCTAGCTCTACTTGAACCTGATCCCCTATTCTTAATTTGTAGTTACTTTTCTTTATCTGTCCATTTACTTTCACCTGCTGTTTTTCAATAATTCCTTGGACAAAGGATCTAGACATATCTACTTCATTTTCACTTACAAATAAGTCAAGCCTCTTTCCTACATTTTCTTCATCTATAGTGTAATTTTTAACATCCATTAAATCTCATCCTTCAGTATACATATTAATAGAAAAAATGTTCCTATACAAACTAACATATCAGCCACATTAAAGGTTGGAAAATAATATACATCCCTGTAATGAAGCATAATAAAATCCACTACATAATTATAACTTATTCTATCTATAAGATTCCCTATTGCTCCTGCAATTATCATAGCTATAGATGCATATACTAATTTGTATTTAGGCTTATACTTCAATAAGTAGAATAGCATTCCTATAATTACAATTATAGTAATAACAATAAATAACCATTGCTTATTTTGGAGCATTCCAAAGGCAGCTCCACGGTTTTCTAAATAATCAAGGGTAAAGAAATTTTTAATTACTGTTATACCTTCTGAACCCTTTAAGGTACCTATAGCCCACCATTTTGTTCCTCTATCTATTATTAGACCTAATACTACTATTATTATTCCTAAAGTCAAAACCACTCCCCCTTATCTTAATTTAATAATCGGATAAAATATTCTTTATGGTATTAGACTTATTTATAATACGTTTTAAGTTTTCTACATTAATAGTTTGTCTTGCATCTGACACAGAATTATCGGGATTTACGTGACTTTCTATAATTAACCCGTCTGCACCAGCTGCTATAGCTGATAAGCTCATAGCTTCAACTAGCTCACGTCTTCCAGTTCCATGACTAGGATCCACAATAACAGGAAGTCTATAATTTTCTTTAATCACTGCAACAGAGTTTAAATCCAAGGTATTTCTAGTGGTAGTCTCAAAGGTTCTAACACCTCTTTCGCAAAGAACTACTTGATTATTACCTTCCTTTAAAATATATTCAGCTGCATAAATCCATTCAGCTACAGTAGCACTTATTCCTCTCTTTAGAAGTACAGGTACTTTAAGCTTTCCTAATTCCTTCAAAAGTGTATAGTTATACATATTTCTAGAACCTACCTGTATCATATCCACATAAGGAAGAGAAATTTCTATATCTCTAGCATCCATTACCTCAGACACTACAGGCAAGCCAAATTCATTTCCCACTTCTTTAAGTATTTTTAGTCCCTCTATACCGAGACCTTGAAAATCATAGGGAGATGTTCTAGGCTTAAAGGCACCTGCTCTCATCATATTTGCTCCCTGTGCCTTCAAAGCTCTTCCTATATTTATCATTTTATCATAGTCTTCCACTGCACAAGGTCCAGATATAAACACTAATTCATCTCCACCAATGATTACATCCTTAACCTGTACTATAATTTTTTCTCCACTATTTTTTTCTGCAAGTATTTTTTTCATATAATATCACCTTATAAAGTTTTTAACATAGAACGTAATATGGTATTTGAATTTTTAACTGATATTTCTTTGAATTTTTCATAATCCATATGAGCTCCATTATTAGCATTGTCAGAAATTGATCTTATAATAACAAAAGGTTTGTTATTTAGATAAGCAGCATGGGCTATACTTGCTCCTTCCATTTCGCAAGATAGTGCATCAAACTCACTCTTTAGCCATCTTATCTTATCTATATCAGCTATAAATTGATCTCCAGACACTATTCTACCTGTGAAAATATTTATGTCTTCTATACCATCACATGCTTTTTTAGCTTTTTCAACTAATCCCTTATCACATTTAAAGTCAAATACCTCCATATTAGGAACTTGACCTGGTCTATCTCCAAATTTAGTTGTATCCATATCGTGCTCCACTAAATCTGTAGCAATAACCACATCTCCTGGATATATATCTTCTCCAATACCACCAGCTATACCAACATTTATAACTGCATCCACATTGAAGTCATCTACTAAAATTTGTGTGCAAACTGCTGCATTTACCTTACCTATACCACTTCTAACTATTACAACATCCTTATCAAAAATAGTTCCATGATTAAAGGTCATCATTGCTCTTGTAACTTTTTTCTTTATCTCCATATCAGCTATTAAAGAACTTACTTCCTCTTCCATAGCTCCTATAATTCCTATTCTCATATTCAAATCTCCTCTTTTCTTCCTAGGTACAATAATTCTAGAAAATTTTGTCTAACACTAACTTAAATTACCAATTATGTTAATGCTTCCATCTATTGACAAGCACCAATTTTTCACAATAATTGGGCATAACTATACCTATTATAATATACATGTTCCGGGATATGTCAATAGCTTTCAGCAGATAAAAAAATCTCACCCTAAAGTGAGATTCTTTGTCCGATGACTACCAGCTCTAATACTCCCATCTTCTTCAAAGTGGGAGTAGAGAGCTGCTACGTCCCTGGATAACGATTTCTAACCTTCAAAGAAGCTAAGAACTCTGTTTATACACTAATCACATTCACCGAAAATTACACAATATTTTCAAATAAAATGTAGATATTACTTATCTACAAAAAAACTTTTTATATCCTCTAATTCAGCTGTATTATATTCAAATCCTTCTACCTCTTTTTCAGAAGCAACTTCAAGTACTGGCTCATGTACCTTTTCTTCAATTACAGTTGAAATATTATAATTTTTATCAAAATCTTTTTCTAAAGCTTCAAACATTTCCATTTGTGTAACTATAAAGTTTCTAAATTTGCTCCTAAACTTAGCAAATTCCTGTTTTGTTCTATCAAACTCATCATTGATATTTAAAACATCAGTATGAGCTTTATCTAAAATTCTTTTAGCACTTTCATTGGCATTTTTAATTATAAGTTCAGCTTCAGATTGAGAACTTTGCTTTGCCTGCTCTGCAGCATTTTGTGCTAATAATAAAGTACTTTGAATAGTAGTTTCCATCTTTGCATAATGTTCTAATTTATCTTGAAAAACGTCTAATTTTTCTTTTAAAATAGCATTTTCCTTATACACAGTTTCATAATCTTCAGAGATTTGCTCTAAAAATTCATCCACCTCATCCATGTTATATCCCCTCATGGTTTTTTTAAAATCCTTGTTCATGATGTCCATAGCTGTCATCTTCATTTCCTTCACCCCGCATTAAACATATTTACCTATTAATAATTTTATTCGACCCTTACTTGTTTCTCCTTCAATTGAATTTACTTTATGCTTTCCAAATCCCCTTATGGTAATAGTATCCTTCATTTCTATTAATTTATCCTTTCTATTACATGTAAGATAATTTAATAATACTGAACCATTACTTATAAGATCTGTGCCCTTAGCTCTAGACATATTACAAATACTAGGTATCACATTGTCTAGTCTAAGGGATGTAACAATTATAACCTTTTCTTCAAATTCAATCTTTGGGATATCTTCACTATTCATATTTACTCTATCAATACTACATGGACAATTTCCAATAGTAGTTAAATTATCTTGAACATATTGAGAAACTGAGCTTGTCATTGGAACAAAGCAAGCATCTCCTTTAACTACTAAGTCTCCAAATAAACTTCTCTTAACTCCTAAAGCCATTATAGAGCCTAAATAATCTTTATGCTTAAGATCTTTGAATTTTGATTTATTTTTTATCTTAATAACATGAATATCATAGTCTAGCGTTTCATATGTATTAGTAGAAAAACATATCATCTTTCTCTCGCTATCCTCAAACATACCAGTACCATGAACAAAAACTCCCAGTTTGCCTTGGTTGTTTTTTATATTCATATAGATATCCGGAGTCACAAACTCCTTTGTATATATAGGCATCTCTATGTTCTTACATAGCTCTATGTCCTCATATATACTTGAAATATAATTTTTATCGTGGTCTTTAAATATATCTAAAAAGGTCTTCTTATCCATAGCTTTCCTCTAATTCATCATATATTATTAAATTAATTATAATTCCTATTTATACTATCCATGTTTTATCAGCTATATTCTACCACTCAAATATACAAAAATTAACCACATAATATTTTACTAAGTTTGAGTATTAGATTTATTTGAAAGAGCTAAAAATTCCTTTGTTTGTAAGTTCATTTTTTAATTCATTGCTAACTTCGATATTAGATGGAGTTAATATAAATACTCCCTTTTCTACAGGTTGAAGTCCGCCTTCTAATGCATAAATAGCCCCTATTAGGAAATCAAGTATTCTTTGACCTTCCTTAGGCTCAACTCCATTTAAGTTAACAATAACAATTCTTCTAGACTTTAAATTGTCTATAATAATTTTCCCCTCATCATAATTTGAAGGTTTACTAATTACAACCTTTGAGGATGATGCAGTATGAATATTAACTATTTTATTTTGTTTCTTGCTTACGAAGGGCTCAATTTCAATCTCGCCTTCACCTTCATCATAGTTATCTTCCTTATGTTCTAATAATTCTTCATCATCTTCTTCATCGTCAAATCCCATCATTCTACTTATTCCTTTGAAAAATTCCATAAAAAACCTTCCTCCTACTTTAATTTATTATAATCTCTTTTTCCAAAAACCCCTTCACCAATTCGAATCATATTTGATCCTACTTTTAAAGCTTCTTTATAATCGCTACTCATTCCCATAGATAAAATCTCCATGGTAATATTTTTATAGCTTCTAGTTTTCAGGGCATCAAATACTTCTTTAGTCTTAGTAAAATAGTAATTACAACTTTCAGCATCTCCTTTAGGAATAGTAGCCATAATACCTTTTACTTTAACATTGTTGCACTGCTCGCAAGCATTTATAAGTTCATCTAGATCTTCCATCATAATTCCAGTTTTAGACTCTTCTCTACCTATATTAATTTGAATTAATACATTTGCCATAAGACCCTTACTTAAAAATTGCTTTTCAATCTCCTGTAAAAGTCTAACGCTATCTAAGGAATGTATTAAATAAACTCGTCCAACTAGATATTTAACCTTATTTCTTTGAAGATGACCTATTAAGTGCCACCTAATATCCTTAGGTAAAGCTTCCTCTTTTTCCATTAACTCTTGAACTTTATTTTCTCCAAAATTTCTTTCCCCTAGGTTATATACAGTTTGTATTTCAGCTATAGATCTAGTTTTTGATACTGAAATCAATGTCACTTCTTTTGGCAACTCATTCTTCAGTTTTATAAAATTTTCATCAATAGACAATTTTATTCCTCCCGTCTTATGTACAAATTCTAGCTTACAATGGAAAATATAATCCTCTATATTTTATTCTCGATATAAATTAAAAAACCTTTAATATTATTAAATTTTTCTAATTTTTTATTTTAATTTTAGATGCTCACTTTTTAGCTCTCCATTATAGGCTGGCAATTTTTCGTCGTAAACAGATTCAATCTCTACATAACATCCTCTAAGTTTTAAATTCTTAATTTGATTTTGTTCATTATCTAGAAAACTTTTTATTACATCTTGGTTTCCAATGGCTGTGATGTAAAAAGGAGCTATTATTTTTATTCCATCTATCTCTATAGTTGGTCCAGCACAAAGTCCATCTGTTGATCCTATTATTCTATATCCATTTATAGATATTGCCTCAGCACCTGCAGCTTTTAAATCATTAACAACCATTAATAAATCTAAATCATGAACAAGCATAAACTCTTGCACATTTTCTCCTAGAGTGGTAGCCGCTGGTGCATCATTTAAAGTAATCTTTACACCATCTCCTACCACAGGAACCAACCCTAAAGCAAGGTTATTTTCATTTATCTCCTCTTTCATCTCTTTTCTAACTTCATCCTCAGTTTTGCTACTTCTTTCATATCTACTAATCTTTTTATTAATTTCAGTATATTGCTGTTCTAAATCACTTATTTCATTTTGTAACTTTGTCCTACTATCATATGCCTCTTGGTATTGCTCTACATCCAAAAATTTAGTTTGTTCTCCTAAATTTACATTCATAGCTATTAAAATACCAATGATAATGGTAGCTATAAATAAAAATATATTAGCTTCATTAACTCGCATTTAAATATCTCCTTAATGATGTGTTTTTATTCTATCCATCAATAGCCTTCTTATAACAGCAAAGTTTGTAAATATCCTCTGTCCAAATATTATAATTGCTGCGATATATACTGGTATACCTAGTTTATCCCCTAGATAAACCATACCTGCCGCTAGAAATGCATTTCCAAAGAATCCTGATATAAATATATCTGGTCTAAAGTCCTTATTTAAAGTAGCTCTAATAGCACCAAAAGTGGAGTCTATACAAGCAAATATTGCAACAGATATATACGGTGATAATTTAAGTGGAAAGTTTATGTTGAAAGCTATTCCTAATATAATTCCTATTATAAGTCCTACTAATGCAATCATTTCATCACTCCTACTCTTAGTCTTCTTTTACTTCTTTCGCATGTTCAAATTTTACTGCTGTACCCTTTTTAATTTTAATGTTATCCTTAGTTTCAGAGGTAACCTCACAGATCTTTTTTACCCTATTAGGAATGGCCCCTGAAAATCCTATGGCCCCTTCTAATATTTTTTTATCCCCTATAGCTTTTATAACTATACGCTCCTGTGGTGAAATTCTTTCATTATTAATTCTAATACTATTTCCAGCTACCCTTATGCTGCTGTTTCCTACAAGTCTTATATCATTAATAGATACAGCTTCAGCACCTGCAGCATATAATTCATTGACTATAGTCAATAGCTCATAATCTTGTATAGGAATATCTTCTACTTGAGATGAAAATAAACTAGCTTTAGGATCAATATATATTGTAATGCCTGGACCCTCCACGTTAGTTAATCCGGCCCTAAGTCTAGTATTATTAAGCTCTTCACGCATTATCTGATTCTTTGTATCTTCTGTTGCTTCCTTTTCGTATTTAGCAGCCTTCGCCTCAAGTTCCTGCACATTTTTTTGTAATTCTTCTTTTTGCTTTTTTAATTGATCATTTTCTAATAATATTTCTGGATTGTTAGTACTGTCAACTTTATTTGTACTTTGATCGCCTATAGTATTAAGTTGAGTTATTATAACGAATCCAAACAGTAAAAATATAAGTCCGGTACTTAGCTTGGAAATAATACTTTTCACTTACCCTACCTCCTAATAAAATATTTCTTAAACTATGTTGCTTTTATTATTTATACTTTTGATATATCTTTATTTTTCCTTATAAATAACTGGATTTCCTTCAAAACTTACATCAACATATCCTTTCATATCTCCAAGAGTTGCACTTTCTATTATGCTAAATCCCTTAGAAACTTTACTATTAATTTTATCAATAGTTCCAAGTTTTATGTGTAAATTATTTACGTATAATTTTAAGTCTATAAAATCATTAACTTCTAATTTTAATATGGTGTATTTTTCAAACAAACTATTTTCTTTTAAAAATTTATAAATATTGCAAATTCCATTTATCTTATCTTCATCTATATTTTTAATTTGTTCACCTATTTTTAAATTTGTTTCATCAATTCCTTCAATCCTCAAGGCTTCTACGCCTTCAATAGAGTCTTTTTTTTCTAAAACTACTCCCTTATCATCAATGATATAGAAACCTCCAGATATTTCTGTGTAGAAAGCAATCTTTCTCTCATTGATAGCAATAGAGAGTTTATTAGGATATTTTCTATTTATAGTTGCATCTAATATGTAAGGATTTTTCTCTAACTCTTTCTCTAACTTTTTTGTTCTTATCTTAAATATATTAGTACCCTTCTCCAACTTTGTAGTTGTTTTAACATTATCTTCAGATAAATTTACCAACCCACTAACTAAAATCTCTGATAAATTAAAAGTAGGTAAAGTTAAAGCCAATGTTATTAATATAGAAATCATTACTACAAGTAATAACATAGTCTTTTTTAACTGAATTATTTTTTTCTTACGTTTTAGTATGTCTGCTTTATTATCTATAATATAATTACCATAACTCTGTTTAGTTTTTTTTGCCACATCTTCACCACCAAATTACAATATATGAGCATGAAAGTAAATTAATACACCTTATATGATATCATTATTACATTATAAATTCATTACAAAAATATTAAATATTCATTACTTTAATAAAATACCATACAAAAAATAATACGACTGAAGAATAGAAAGTATCTTCAGTCGTATTATTTCTATGAAGTTTTCTTATTGTTTTGCCGAGTTATATTAAGAAGTATTCCCATAAATACCATATTGATTACTAATGAGGAACCACCATAGCTAATGAAAGGTAAAGGAACTCCTGTTACTGGCATAGAACCTGTAACAACAGCAATATTGATTAAACTTTGAATAATTACTACAGAGGTTATTCCAGTAGCTAATAATGAACCGTACATATCCTTTGCCTTAGAAGCTGTAATAACACCTCTCCATAAAAATAGTATAAACAATATAATTATAAAGGCACAGCCTATAAAACCTAATTCTTCGCCTATAACTGCTAATATGAAATCATTATGGGGCTCTGGAATATAGAAACATTTTTGTCTTGATTGACCTATTCCAACTCCAGTGAGTCCGCCAGAACCTAATGCTAAGAGAGATTGTACTAATTGATATCCATCCCCTTGGGAATCACTCCAAGGGTTAGTAAAGCTTAAAAGTCTCCTTAGTCTATACTCCGCTGTTAAAATAAAAGTAACTCCTAAAGCTCCTACAGTACCTATTAGTCCCCCCATATGAATAACTCTAGTACCAGCCACAAATAGCATTATCAAGCAAACTACCATGGTAACTGTAGCAATACTAAGATTCTTTTCAAGAAGAATCATCCCTGCTATAAAACCTGCAAATAAAAGGTTAGGAACTACTCCCTTCCAAAACTTTTTTATATTCTGCGTGTTATTTGATATATTTTTTGCTACAAAAAGTACCACAACGTACTTTGCAATCTCTGATGGTTGGAACGAGAATGGTCCAAGCCTAATCCAACGCTGTGCTCCCTTTACTGGTGGAAATAAAAAAACTAAGCAAAGGGCTATAAATGTAAATATTATTAAAATCTCTGTATATTTTTTATACTTATGATAATCGATATTTAGTGTAATAATCATTCCAACAAGCCCGAGTCCAGCCCATTGAAGCTGCTTCCATAAGAAGTATTCAGCATCATCATACTTAAAGGCCGCAAAATATGAACTAGCACTATATACCATGACAACCCCTACTGTAACTAACGTAATAATTACAGCAAAAAGTAAAAAGTCTATATCTCCCAATTTCATTTTGGGTTTTTTCATATTAAATTCCTCCTATGCCATTTTAGTAAGTTAGTGCACGGAATCCTATTAAACATAGTATAACTGTTATGATTGAAAACACGGTTACTATCTTACTTTCATGCCATCCTTTTAATTCAAAATGGTGATGTAGAGGTGCCATCTTAAATACTCTTTTCCCAGTAAGCTTAAAGGAAGTAACCTGAATGATTACAGATAGAGTTTCTAATACATATATTCCTCCTACTAGGAACAGAATGAACTCTAATTTTAATATCATAGCAATAGCTGCAACAGCCCCTCCAAGAGCTAGTGAACCACCATCTCCCATGAAAACTTGTGCAGGATAAGAGTTATACTTTAAGAATCCAAGAATAGCTCCAGCTAAAATTCCACAAAAAATTGCTAAGGTATAATATCCCATTCCATAGCTTACAAGAGCAAAGAACGTCATAATTAAAAGTGTAATAGAACTACAAAGTCCGTCTAATCCATCTGTAAGGTTAACAGCATTAGTTGCCGCTGCAAAGTATACTACTATAAAAGGTATAAATAGCACTTTTAAATCCCAAGTTACTGTACCTAGGAAAGGTATCATAATATCCGTTCCTATTTTATCCTTTGCATAATATCCAAAGACTATAGATACAATTACTAAAAGTAACATTTTTTGATAACTTTTCAAACCTTCATTTTTCTTTTTAATTATCTTTAGAGCATCATCTAAAAATCCAATAGCCCCAAAGGCAATAAGAGCGTACAGAGCAAGCATAGCCTCATCATGCGGATTTCTAACCATTAGTATCATAGTGATACAAGTAGAAATAATAAATATTATTCCACCCATGGTTGGAGTTCCTTGCTTTTTTAAATGGCTTTGTGGACCATCTTCTCTAATGTTCTGTCCAAATTTTAACTTGTGCAGTACAGGTATTATAAGTGGCGCTATTGCAAAAGATATTATAAATGCTACTAAAACAGAATATATTAACTTATTCATATTCCATCCCTCCCTATATGTTTTTCTTTTGTAATTCTTTAATTATATTTTCAAATTTCATAGATCTAGATGCCTTTATTAATAAAATATCATTCATTTTTATATTTTTCTTTAGTTCTACTATTAGCTCCTCCATGGAATTAAAAGCCATAAACTTTTCACTGCCATATCCCTTTTTAAAATTGTCATTGAACTCTCCTAGGGTAAATAAGAAGTCTACACCACTTGCTTTTGCATAAGCTCCTACCTGTTCATGAGCTCTAGCTGAGTCCTCACCTAGTTCCTTCATGGTTCCAAGAACAGCAATTTTCCTTCCACTATATTGTTTTAAAACCTCTAGAGCAGCCTCCATGGAATCTGGACTTGCATTATAAGCATCATTTATTATGGTGTAGCCCTCTAAATTTAAAACATCTAATCTCATAGATGTAGACTCTAAATTTTGTATTCCTTCTTGTATTTCTTCATAGGTAACCTTTAACTCTCTTGCAACAGCTATTGCCAATAATGAATTAAGTACATTATGTTTTCCTGGTACCGGTACTTTTATAGTAGCATTTACATCCTTACCATTTTCCTTTACACCAAACTCTATACTGTCCTTATTTATAATTATTCTACAACCTTTAAAATTATAATCACTATCTATACCAATTTTTACAATTTTATATTTATTTGTATTATAATCATGAAGCATATCATTATCTCCATTTATAATTAACACATTTTCTTCAGTAAAACTATTTGCTATTTCTAATTTAGCTTTTAAAATATTTTCTCTAGTCTTTAAGTTTTCTAAGTGAGATGTGCCTATATTAGTTATAACACCTATAGATGGTTTTGCTACTTTTGCTAAGGTATCAATTTCTCCTAAATCACTCATACCCATTTCCAAAATTGCAACCTGGTAAGTTTTATCTAATTTAAATATCATTAAAGGAAGTCCAATATCATTATTAAAATTCCCTTGGGTTTTAAACACATTATATTTTTTACTAAGGGCTGCTGCCATTAAATCTTTAGTTGAAGTCTTCCCTGTAGAACCAGTAATTCCTACCACCTTTATATCTAAGGTACTAATATAGTAGGATGCCAAATCAAGAAGAGCTCTCTTAGTATCCTTAACTAAAATTATAGACACATCTTTTTCAATTAGGTCTTCATATTTTTCTTTTTCATGTACTATACAAAGCTTAGCCCCACTATCTATAGCTCCCTTTACAAATTTATGTCCATCAAAATTTTCTCCCTTTATTGCTATAAAAATATCTCCCGTAGAAATATTTCTACTATCTATGGTTACACTAGAAAACTCCTCAATAGTTCCACTAACTAACATTTCCCCTGATATAGCCTCAGCTATTTCCTTTAACCTTATAGTTTCCATCTAAAGCTCCAACTCCTCTATCAATTCTAATACAACTTCCTTTTCATCAAAATGAATAGTTTCATTTTTAAGGATTTGATAAGTTTCATGTCCTTTTCCTGCAATTACTATAATATCATCTTTTTCACCTAGGAGTAAGGCTGTTTTTATGGCTTCTCTTCTGTTTTCAATAAGTTTATAGTTAGATTTCTTAACCCCAGCCTTAATATCTTCTAATATCATATAAGGATCTTCACTTCTTGGATTATCAGATGTTATTATGGCTATATCACTTAATGCTGTACCTATTTCACCCATAATAGGTCTTTTGGTCCTATCTCTATCTCCTCCACATCCAAAGATGCAAATTAACTTACCTCTAGTCAATTCCCTAAGATTTTCTAAGATGTTTTTTAAGCTATCTGGAGTATGAGAATAATCTCTAATTACCTGAAAACCCAAGTTCATCCCTAAAGTTAAGTTTTCACATCTTCCAGGCACAGTTACTTTAGAAAGTCCTTCTATAATTGTATTCATATCTATGCCTTCATCTAAAGCAGCTCCAATACATCCTAGTGCATTATAAACATTATATCTACCCGGTATAGGCAATTGAACTTTATATACTTTTTCATTTACTTTTAAATTAAATATAATTCCTGTAGATTCTAGATTTATATCAGTTCCCTTTAAATCACTTTCTTTTTCAATAGAATAAGTAGTTACCTTTGAATTTATTTTTTCAAGAAGCTTAATTCCATACCCATCATCTACGTTTACCACAGAATGTCTGCTCATTTTAAACAACTTGCTTTTTGCATTAAAGTAATTCTCAAAGGTTTTATGAAAATCTAAATGATCTTGAGTTAAATTAGTAAATATCCCCTGTGAAAACTCTATTCCATAAACTCTTTCCAAATCTAAAGAATGGGATGAAACTTCCATAACACAATAATCTATATCACTTTCTACCATATCATTAAAAAGCTGTTGTAGCTCTAAAGATTCAGGAGTAGTTTTTTCTGTATGAATTTCTTTATCACCTATAAAGTTAGCTATGGTACCTATTAACCCAACTTTATAGCCTCTAGACTCTAATATTCCTTTTAACATAAAGGCAGATGTAGTCTTTCCATTAGTACCAGTTATACCTATAATCTTCATCCTTTGACTTGGA
>Ga0213825_1000826_pt1 | contig 22353 bp, 26 predicted proteins | sample MC6MC0900MG_FD_179896 | JGI IMG/M metagenome (GOLD analysis project Ga0213825, IMG submission 179896) | Enriched soil aggregate microbial communities from Iowa State University, Ames, United States - MC6-MC0900-MG | ecosystem: Environmental > Terrestrial > Soil > Unclassified | place: USA: Iowa... | reverse complement strand
TATGTAAAAAGTCCAATTAATCACGCCCTTTCGAAAAAATACTTCTTAATTTAGTTAAGAATTTACTCGCTGACTGATCATGTGCGTGAACTTCCTCCACACGGTGTTCCATAAAACGAGCCACTATTAGTTGAAGTGTCTTCGAAATAAGTGCGTCCGGATAAGCAAGTGAAAAAGGTACTTGCTCGCGCACAGCCTTACGCACAACAGCATCCTCAGGTAATGATCCTAAAACAGTAACTTCTTTGTCCAAAAAACGTTTCATGGTTTGCTTTAATCGTTCATTGGTCTCCATTCCTTCTTCCTTACTAAAAGCACGGTTACAGAGAATATAAAACTGTTTATCCATATCCCTTACATGAATATATTTCATCATCGAATAGGCGTCTGTAATAGAAGTTGGTTCAGCTGTTGAAATAACAATAATCTCATCGATTGACGTCAGTAATTCTAATGACCAGCTTGTCGCTCCTGCCCCCATATCAAATAAAATATAATCAAAGTTTTTTTGTAGTTGCTCAAATGCATGTATAAGTCGTTCAAGCAACACTTCCGACCATTCTAGGACACTCGACATACCAGAACCACCGGAAATATACTTTAAACCGTAAGGACCCTCAAATACCACTTCATCTAGTAACTTATTTCCTTCCAAGTAATCTTTTAAACTAAAAGAAACATTTTTTCCAATTAAGATATTGATATTCCCCATACCTATATCCATATCAATGATTGCAACTTTTTTCCCTCTATTCGCCAGCATAGTTGCAAAATTCATTGTGAAGTTACTTTTACCTACCCCACCTTTGCCACTTACAACAGCAATTGCTCTACCTAAATCACCTTGCCGTCTTAGCATTTTCAAGCGTAATGTTTCAGCTTGGTCTCTCATTTTTCTTCACCTTGGAAAAACAAATTAAGCACTGCTTCTAGATTAGCTTCTTCAATATCTTCTGGTACTTCTTGACCATTCGTATAGTAAGCAAGTCCTTTATTATATTTAATCATTAAATTAATCATTGTGCCAATAGAATTTGTTTCATCTAGCTTTGTAAAAATGAATTTTTCAATTGGTAATTGCTTAAATTGCTCGATAATGTTTGCCATGTCCTTCTCTTTTGTTGTCATAGCAAGGACTAAGAAGGATTCTGCTTGATCATCAAATTTTATTAGACGTTGTAAATCATTAACATATTTTACTTCTTTATAATTTCTACCTGCTGTATCGATAAATACTAAATCTAAATGAGCTAAACGTTGAACGGCCTGTTCAAAGTCTGTTGCATTATAGGCAATCTCTACAGGTGCCTGTAAAAGTCCTGCATATGTTTTCAATTGCTCGATTGCTGCAATTCTGTAAGTATCAGTTGTAATAAATCCTATTTTTTTCTTTTTCTCTAAAACTGCCCTAGCAGCCATTTTTGCGATAGTCGTTGTTTTGCCGACACCTGTAGGACCAAGTACATTAATATATTTTCTTTCGTAGGATATTCCTCCTATCGGAAAATCCTCTAACCTTTTACGTAATAAATTTTTTGTTATTAACTTGCATTGTGAAAAATTAATTTCTGATGCTTCTCTAAAATGCATAAAAAGCTCATCACCAATCTCCGTGATGAGCTCTTCACTTAGCTCCTGCTGTCTTAAGTATTCAATGAAGGGGAAGAGTTCATCGGGATATTGAGCTTGGGTTGTCTTTTTATGCATAGACTGCATTAAAGATTTTAAATCTGCAATTTCCTTCCTCAATTCATCAGGTATGCCTGTGTCTTCATGTAAAGACACATCCTGCTGCGGCTGTCCTTGGTGTATTTTGGCTTGCACAGCATGAGTAATTTCTTGTAACCTTACATTTTCTTTTTTAGGCTGTATTACTGGTACTTCAGCAGGTGTTGGAGCCAAGTCCTTTGGCTCCATTGAATCGATACCTGCCACCACCTCAAAACTTTTCTTTTTAAGTATCCCGAAAAATTTCTTTGTGATTACTACTTTTGAATTCAGAATGACAGCGTCCTCACCTAACTCAGCACGCACAAGCTTCATAGCCTCTGGTATGGAAGATGCATAATATTTTTTCATTTTCATTCTACATTCACCACTCCAACACTTTGAATTTCAACCGTAGCATCAAGTTCGTTATAGGATAGAACAGGAATTTGCGGGAAGTAACGCTCTGTTAGCTGACGCAGGTACATACGAACCGCTGGAGAGCATAATATAATAGCTGACTGCTCCATAAAGGAAACACGTTCTATTTCTGATGCAATGGATTCCAGGACAATTTGAGAATCCTGAGGATCCATCGCCAAGTAATTACCGTGATCGGTTTGCTGAATACTATCAGCAATCATTTTCTCTACTTTACCCGAAACTGTAATAACCTTCAATGATGAACCGTCCCCAACAAATTGTGAAGTAATCTGACGCGCCAAAGATTGACGCACATACTCCGTTAATAAATCCGTATCGCTAGTTAATTTTGCATAATCAGCTAGTGTTTCAAAGATAATTGGTAGATTGCGGACAGAAACATTTTCTCGAAGTAATTTACCCAACACTTTTTGAATTTCCCCTGTTGATAATGGAGCAGGTGTCAATTCTTCTACTAAAATTGGATGTGTCTCGCGTAAATGATCGATTAGCTGCTTTGTCTCTTGTCGACCAAGTAACTCATATGCATTGGCACGGATCATTTCTGTTAGATGTGTTGAAACAACACTCGGTGGATCAACTACTGTATAGCCAAACATTTCTGCATCTTCTTTCACTTGCTCAGTTATCCATTTAGCTGGTAAGCCGAATGAAGGCTCGACTGTATCAATGCCCTCAATAGAGTCATCGTCTCCTGGACTCATCGCTAAATAATGATCAAGCAACAGTTCACCACGTGCCATTTCATTACCCTTAATTTTAATTCGATATTCATTTGGTTGTAATTGAATGTTGTCCCGAATACGTACAACAGGAATAACAATTCCTAATTCTAAGGCTAACTGACGACGAATCATAATGACTCGGTCTAATAAATCTCCACCTTGTGCAGCATCTACTAAAGGTATTAGACCATAGCCAAATTCAAATTCAATAGGGTCCACATTTAATAAATTCACAACATTTTCAGGGCTCTTCATACCGTCAGTTGCCACTTCTTCCTCAATTTCAAGTAATTCTTCTTCATCTTCTGGTTTCTTACGTTCCATCATATATGCACCAGCAATTAGTGAGATACCAATCGGAAGTGTAACCCAGTTCGGAATAGGTGTAAATAACCCTAGTAATACAATTGTACCGCCCGCAACATAGAGCAGTTTTGCCTGTGCAAAGAGCTGACCTGTAATATCTTGTCCAAGACTTCCTTTAGAGGATGCACGTGTTACAACAATACCTGTTGCTGTAGAAATTAATAGCGCAGGAATTTGAGATACAATACCGTCACCAACAGTTAACTTAGAAAAGTGAGTTGCTGCTTCTGCAAATGGAAGCTTCATCTGCACAACACCGATGATAATCCCAAATAATAGGTTGATAATAACCATTACCATAGAGGCAATGGCATCCCCTTTAACAAATTTTGTGGCACCATCCATTGCTCCGTAGAAATCTGCTTCACCCGATACTTTATCACGTCGTTCACGTGCTTCTCGCTCAGAAATAATTCCTGCATTTAAGTCAGCATCAATACTCATTTGTTTACCGGGCATCGCATCCAGGGTGAATCGTGCTGCTACCTCAGCTACACGCTCAGCTCCTTTAGTGATAACGATAAACTGAATTAACACAAGAATTAAGAATACAACTAACCCAACAAGAACATTCCCGCCGACTACGAAATCACCAAAGGTTTCAACAACAGCACCAGCATCTCCGTTTGCCAAGATGGCACGTGTTGTTGATACACTCAGTCCGAGTCGGAACAAGGTTAACAGTAAAATAACGGAAGGAAATATTGAAAAATCTAATGCTTCCTTCATACTCATTGCTGTTAAAAGTACGATTAATCCCAATGTAATATTAATGACGATTAAGAAACTTAACATCCACGGAGGAAGAGGGATGATGAGCATCGCAACGATTAAAATAACCGCACCTAAAACCCCTATATCGCGAACTTTCATTTGTGTCCCTCCTACTTAAAACTTTAAATTTTCCGCTTAATTCGATATACATAAGCAAGCACTTCTGCCACTGCTTTGAAAAACTCTTCTGGTACTTGATCGCCAATTTCTACCTGATCATACATTGCTCGTGCTAATGGTCTATTTTCAACCATAATGACATCATGTTCTTTTGCAATCAGCTTAATCTTTTGAGCGATAAAGTCTGTCCCCTTCGCCACAACGCGTGGAGCATCCATACTATTCTCATCATATTTGAGGGCAATTGCATAGTGCGTAGGGTTTGTAATGACAACATCCGCGCTAGGAATTTCTGACATCATACGACGCATCGCCATTTCACGTTGACGCTGTTTGATTTTTGATTTAATTAGCGGGTCACCCTCACTATTTTTATATTCATCTTTAATATCTTGCTTAGACATTTTAAGATTTTTTTCGTAATCATGTTTTTGATACATCCAATCTAAAATGGATACACAAAGTAGAACGAGGGAAGCTGCAATTCCCATGATTCCTACAAGCTTGCCCACTGTAATCAGTGTAATTCCAGGGCTTTTAAAGGATAATGCCAAAACCTCTGGCAAATTCGTCCATACAATAATGGTCGTAACGCCACCAATAAAACCAATCTTTAATACGGATTTAATCAGCTCTACAATGGCCTTAACTGAGAATATTTTTTTTAATCCCTTGATTGGATCCATCTTCGTTAAATCAAATTTCATCGGCTCTAAAGTAAATAAAAAACCAAATTGTAAAAAGTTACCCGCTAAGGCTCCTACAAAGGCTATTGCCATTATTGGAACAACGATAAAAGCCATTTGTACTAAAGTTTCTGTAAAAAGGCGTATGACACTATCAATTGTAAGTGTTTCTACGCGTATATTATGGATAAAGGTTTGTCTAAAAAAAGCCAATAAATCGTCTCGCATTGAGCCTGCGAAGAAGAATAAAAAGATAAAGACCATGAGCATGACAATAGCACTGGAAATATCCTGACTTTTAACAACCTGACCCTTTTTACGAGCATCTTGGCGTTTTTTAGGTGTGGCCTTCTCCGTCTTTTCTCCGGAAAAATATTGTAAATCTAAGTCTAGTAGTAGCTTCATTTTACCCACCACCTAAAATTGCCATAAAATCTCGCATTGCATAGATCATGATACTGATCAGTTTTTGGATAACCTGAATCATAACAGCCATCATTGTAAATAACACTAAAAAACTTACACCAATTTTAATAGCAAAGCCGACTACAAAAATATTTAACTGTGGGACTGTTTTAGCAGTAATACCGAGCGATAAATCAACTAAAAACAATGTTGCGACTACAGGTGCAGCCATTTGAAAGGCAATGGCAAAAACAGCCGTAAATGTTGTTATAATAAATGTAATATAATTGTCACTCGAGAAATGAGGAAATCCTTGATCTATTGGTAAAAATTGATAACTGTAATGGATGCCATCAAGAATCATATGATGTCCATTAATCGCTAATAGTAAGAGCATTGCTAACATATTAAAAAATTGCCCAATTAAAGGACTTTGTGCCCCCGTTTGCGGGTCAATAATATTAGCGATAGCAAACCCCATTTGAAAATCAATAAAGCTTCCGGCTATTTGAATTGCCGACATGATGATATAGCCAACAAGTCCGAGTAACAGTCCAATGAGGGCTTCTTTCATCACTAACAGTATGTAATCACCATTAAAGGCAAATGGCTCAACGTCTATCGTATAATACATCATCCAAGCTAAAACGAGTGCGAGAGTTATTTTGACTTGTGCCGGAATCGTTCTGTACGAGAAGAAAGGAACCGTAACAAAAAATGCCGATACACGTACAAGTACTAACAAGAAAACCGTGAAGTGCGGAATTAATTCATTCATCTACTCACCCTATATAACGCGTTAAATTCTCAAAAATATCTCTCGCATAGCTTGTCACCTGGGATAACATCCATGGTCCGAAAAAAACTATGGCCACTAATACAGCGATAATTTTTGGAACAAATGCTAATGTTTGTTCTTGAATCGAAGTTGTTGCCTGAAAAATACTAACCGCTAAACCAGTGATTAAAGCAACTAATAGTAGCGGACCGCTTGTTAGAAGGATAATCATAATGGCACGCTCTGCAATTGAAATAACCAATTCACCTGTCATACTGTATCATCCCCTAAAAACTTTGTAGTAATGATTTCATCACGAGATACCAGCCATCAACGAGAACAAATAATAAAATCTTAAATGGTAATGAAATCATAACCGGCGGTAACATCATCATCCCCATCGACATAAGCGTACTTGCAACTATCATATCGATAACTAGGAATGGAATAAAAATCATAAAACCAATTTGAAAAGCGGTTTTAATCTCACTTAATGCAAATGCAGGAACAAGCATTGTTAGCGGAATTTCTTCCACTGATGCTGGTTTTTCTGCTTGATTGTATGTTAAAAATAAGTCAAGATCCTTTTGCCTTGTATGCTTACTCATAAATTCCTTAAAAGGCACACTGGCACGATCATAAGCTTCCTCAAGTCCGATTTCTTCTGAAAATAAGGGCTGCAATGCCTCTTTGTTAACCTCTTGGAACGTCGGAGCCATGATAAAGAAAGTTAAAAATAAAGAAAGACCAACAATGACTTGGTTTGGCGGCATCTGCTGTGTCGCCAAAGCCGTTCGAACAAATGATAAAACAATAACAATTCGTGTAAACGAAGTCATCAAAATTAATATACTTGGTGCCAGTGAGAGAACCGTTAACAGTAAAAGGAGCTTCACAGCATTGGAGACATTTGTCGGGTCGCTGTTGGACAAAATACTGATTGCATCATTCATTTATCATCATTCTCCTTTTGCTTCCATCTCTCCAGTTCTTCACTACGCTCCTGTTTAATTTCGGATATCTTTTTTTCAAATAGCTCACCAAATGAATCTTTCCCTTGCTCTGTGGATGAGCTCCCAATATTTTTTCTCTTAAACTTTGAAAATACTTCTGCAATATACGGTGATGATGCTGCAAGTTCTTGTCGTTCATTATAGAGTGCTAAAAGTGTTGCGACTTCTTCAGGATCAGTAATTTCACGTAACAGTTGAACATCCTCACCGACCCCAACTAAATAGAGTGTTTTCCCTACTTGTAATAACTGCACTGACTTTTGTGCACCTAACGATAAACCGCCTAAATTTTGTACCAATTGATTACGTTGAAAGTTTAAATTTCTTTTATTTAAAAACTTCATTAGCCCATAAAATAAAGCTACAACAAAAATAAGCGCCAAAACCATTTTTATGTATTCCCATGCAGATATATCTCCAGCTGCTGATACATCTGTATTTTGTGGAGCAGCTGGATCTGTATCTTCTTTACATGCTTCTGTTTTATTGATGCAATCATCAACACTTCCTGTGTTAGAATCAGCAGATACAGTAGCAGGTGTAGGGTACAAAAACAGGAAGGATACAAGAAATGCGAAAATCATCGTTAGACGAAATGATTTTAACATTTGCATGCTATCATCCTAGAGCTTTTTGAATCGCTTCAATTACACGATCAGCTTGGAAAGGCTTGACGATAAAGTCCTTCGCACCTGCCTGAATTGCATCGATTACCATCGCTTGTTGTCCCATTGCTGAACACATGATTACAGTTGCACTTGGATCAGAGCCCTTAATCGCTTTAAGAGCAGCAATGCCGTCCATTTCAGGCATTGTAATATCCATTGTTACTAAGTCTGGCTTCAGTTCATTGTACTTTTCGACAGCTTGTAAACCATCAGCTGCCTCTCCAACCACTTCAAATCCATTTTTCGATAAAATATCCTTGATCATCATGCGCATAAATGCAGCGTCGTCTACAATCAAAATTCTTTTAGACATGGTTAACTCCTCCAATTGAAACTATCTTAAATTATTTAAACGCTCTGCTTGACTTAAAACATCTGTAATGCGGACACCGAAGTTTTCATCAATAACAACGACTTCACCTTTAGCGATTAAACGGCTATTTACTAAAATATCAACTGGTTCACCAGCTAATTTATCTAGTTCAATAATCGAACCACTAGATAGTTCTAATATCTCTTTTACAGAACGTTTCGTACGTCCTAACTCTACAGTAACTTGCAATGGAATATCAAGTAGCATATTTAAATTTCTAGCTTCAGATTGCGAGATTACATCCGTATCAAAACTAGCAAACTGCGCTTGTTGAACATTGACAGGCTGAACAGGTCTTGCTGCGTAAGGAATCTGTTGCTGCTCTTGATACATTGGTTGCTGCTGTACTGGCGCCTCCTGCTGTTGATAAGCTGGCTGTGCTGGTGGTGCCGCTTGCGCTTGTGGTTGCACTGGCTGTGGTGCTACTGGTGCTTCAGGTGCAATCGTTGCAGCTACCGGTTCTTCTATTGTTTGTGTTTCTCCTAAAAGGGACTTAACAATATTTTGACTAAATTTAAGCGGTAATAATTGCATTAAATTTGAATCAATTAAATTACCAATACGTAATCTAAAGGATACTTTTACAAGCAAATCGTCTTCTGGAATATTTTCTCGTCCTTCATTTTGAGAAATATTCATCAAATCAATTGTTGGTGGAGAAATATCTACTTTTTTGTTGAATACAGTCGACATGGACGTGGCTGCTGAACCCATCATTTGGTTCATGGCCTCTTGGACAGCGCTTAACTGAATCTCACCTAAATCTGGCTTCGGATTTAATCCATCTCCACCTAACATTAAATCAGCAATAATCGCTGCGTCAGATTGTTTAATAACAAGTAAATTCATACCTGTTAAACCAATTGTATATTCAACTTGGACTGCCACATAAGGGTGAGGAAACTCCTCTTCTAACTTATTGCGGTTAATCATCGAAATACTTGGGGTAGTAATATCTACTTTTTGACCTAACAACGCTGAAAGTGCTGTGGCAGAGCTACCAAAAGATATATTACCTACCTCACCTAATGCATCTTGGGCAAACGAATCGAGATAATCCTCTACTCGTATATCGTTCATATCATCATTTGTAGAAGCTTCAGTGCCGCTGTTTTTATCTTCCAACGTTTCGCCCCTTAATAACGCTTCAATTTCTTCTTGGGAGAGCATTTCATCACTCATCTTCGTCTCCTCCTTTCAAAGGGTCGATAATTTGGATTGCTAATTTTTTGCCTTGCTTACCTGGTTGAACAGTAAATTTCGGTAATGTACCTACTTTTAACATTAAAGGATTTTCGATTTTTTGATCTAGTTGTATAACATCCCCAACTTGCATTGTCAGGAAATCCTCAATCGTGATATCTGTATTACCTAATTCAACGGTAAGTGGTAATTGCGCTTGTTTAACGCGCGTTTCAAGCATTTTTGTTTGTTCTGGAGACATCTCCTTCGTATTTGTTTGCATCCAGTAACGAACAGAAAGATTTGGAACAATAGGTTCCAGTACGACATGCGGAATACAAATATTAATCATGCCACTTGTTTCACCGATAATCGTATTTAGGGAAATGACAACAACTGTTTCATTTGGTGAAATCATTTGTAAAAATTGAGGATTCACCTCAAGCTCCACTAAAATTGGATCAATTTCCGCAACATTTTCCCACGCTTCACGTAAATTATCAAATGAACGTTCGAATAGGTTTGTCATAATTTTCGTTTCAATTTCTGTTAAATTATCTACATTACTATGACTTGATCCACTACCGCCCATTAAACGATCTAGCATGGAGTAGGCAATGTTCGGATTTATTTCCATCAATATATTACCATCTAATGGTGGCACTTCAAACACATTAATGAGTGTCATATTCGGAATCGAACGTACAAACTCTTCAAATGGTATTTGGTCCACTGATGCAACCGTTATCTGCACATAGCTTCTTAGCTGTGCAGAAAAGAAGGTTGTCAGTAGTCGTGCAAAATTTTCATGTATTCGGGTCAAACTTCGGATTTGATCTTTTGAGAATCGCAGAGCTCGTTTAAAATCATAGACCTTAACCTTACGCCCCTCATCCTCTTTCTTTATGTCGTCCGCTGACATTTCCCCAGTTGATATTGCGGAAAGCAGCGCATCTATCTCGGATTGAGATAACACATCTCCTGCCATTTGCCCACCTCCATTTCAAGCAGTTTTTCGTTTTATGGAGAAGTGATAAAGGAGGTGAAATAAATCTCCTGAACTTCTCCCTCTTGCATCAATTCATTTATTCGTGTTTTTAATGACTTTTGGAAAACTTGTTTACCTTGCTTACCTTCTAAATCCTTTTGCTCCATTTCGGAAAGCTCCTGAATAACAATATTTTTCACTTGGAATGTACGTTTCGTTAATTCTTCTGCTGCATCTTTACTGGATGTTTGAATTGTTAACGAAAAACGTACGACTCTGTTATCAGCAAGATTTGTCGTTATTTCCGGAACCTCTACAGAAGCTTTTACGATGTCATCAATCGATGGTTCAAGCGATCCAGCTGGCTTATTAAATTGGGTTAGCAATACAACCGCAATACCCCCGATAAGTATGATTGCTACTAGTACGATAATAATCATCGTCAACATTTTGTTATTCTTCATCTTCTTCACCTCGTAGATGCGGGTTTGATAGTATTTGTATATTTTTATAAAAGGCATTTACCTTTTGTCGCACCTCATCTTCACTCTGTAAAACAATGATTTTGGTTCCAGTCGTTAATGTTATGGTCGTATCTGGAAAAGATTCGACCGTTTCTATGTATAAAGCATTCAATGTAAATGCTTTGCCATTTAGACGTGTTAGTTCAATCATTGAAATAGGGCCGGGTCTAGCGTGAGAGCCGGCCCGACCCTCCCTCATATGAAATTATGTTTTGATAACCTGAATGCTTTATTCATATTCTAGTAATATATGCATTACCAGGTATTTCTTAACAAATAAAGCATACAACACTAAAATTATTTTAGCCTATCGTTTTAAGTTTACTAGCTCTTGAAGTATTTCATCAGATGTTGTAATGATACGAGTATTTGCCTGGAAGCCACGTTGTGCAACAATCATCTCTGTAAATTCTTCAGATAAATCAACGTTAGACATTTCTAAAGCTCCCGGAGCAATTGTTCCCATTCCAGCTACTGTTGCTACTTGAGCATATGGTGCACCAGAGTTCGTTGTAGCTTGGAAATAATTACTACCAACTTTCTCTAATCCCCCGGCATTTGGGAATTTAGCCATAATAATTTGACCTGCAAATTTTGGCTGTCCATTAAAATCAATATAAGTAATTGAACCATCATTACCAATACTAAATGATTGGGCAGTTGTCGGAATTCGAATAGTTCCTATATCACCTTCATTGGGTGTTAGTACACCATCCACCATTAAATTCTCACCGTCTGTACCAGATACATCTGGCTTGTCGTCTAACACAACACCGTTATCATTATTTGCGTCTACAGAATAATCCGTTGCTCTTACACCAACTAGATATTTTCCTTCTGAGTTAACAATATACCCGTTTTCATCCATATAAAAATTCCCTGCACGAGTATATAAAATATTGCTGAATGCGTCTTCACCAGTTTCTTCAATAACTCCTTCATCATTTGGTGCAGTTCCATCAGCTACCATAAAGAATCCTTCACCCTGAATGGCAAGGTCAAGTCCCCTAAATGTATTTTGACGTGATCCGGAGCCATGAACAGTATCTATTGTAGCAAGTGTTGAACCAAGACCAATTTGAATTGGATTCGTTCCCCCACGAGTAGCAGTTGGCGAAGAAGCTCCTGATGTTGTTTGGGACATAAGATCTTTAAATACCACACGACCTTTTTTAAAGCCATGCGTGTTAACATTAGCGATATTATTTCCAATAACATCTAATTTAGTTTGGAAGTTTTTAAGACCTGAAATACCTGAATACATAGAACGTAACATAAATGCCGTTCTCCCTTCATTTTAAATTGTGTGCGTCTATCATTCAGCACACTAGGCTTCCAATTAAGGTCCAGCCTTTAAAGCACAATGGTGCCATCAATATTTGTAAATAATTGTTGCTTTGCCTCCGTGCGATCCATTGCTGTAATGACAGTAGCATTTTTAGCACTGACAATTAAAGCTGCTTGATCCATCAAGACTAATGGTTGTTTGACACCTTTTGAATGTGCCTCAAATACCTTGTCTGATACAACCTGCCATTCCTGATCAGAAATCGCTATTTTACGCTCCATAATACGTTCTTGCGCATGTTTGCTCACTTTTAGTTCTTGTTGTTTGGTAGCCTCCTGTAAATGAGCTTGGAACGATTGCTGTGATTTTATTGGCGAGGGCTGTGCTTGGCGAATAGATGGATGCAATGGTACACGATGAATTGAAAATTTATCCATCATTATTATTCTCCACCTTTATTCGCTTATTACTGTAAAATCCTTATCTGTTAACCTTTTCTCATTGTCTAATATATATTGGATAACACCATCTTTATTCGAAACAGAAACGATACGTCCTTGCAGTTCTTGTTCTCCATCTTTATACGTAACATGTTTACCAATCAATTTACTTGCTTGTACAAGTGGCGATTCTGTAACTGAATTATTACCGTTTGAATTTGATGTTGAACCATTCAATATAGCTGAGATATTACCAGGAGTAATTTCTTTTCCATCCGTTAATTTGAAGACTACAGTGTTATCAACAAATTTAAGTGATTCGATAATCCCTGTTCCTTCATTGACAACAAAATCTCCTTTTTCATCCTTTTGGTCCGTTATTTCATGCCACTTTATTTCCTTACCTATAAATGTTGAATAATTCATAAGTTGTGTTTGTTGCTGTGAAGCAAGTAATGACTCCATTGCTTTTGTCATATTTTGCATTTGCTCTAACGAGGAGAACTGAGCCATTTGAGAGATAAATTCTCGGTCATCCATTGGATTTGTTGGATCCTGATGTTGTAACTGCGTAATTAATAATTGTAGAAAGGCATCTTTACCAAGTTCGCTATTTCCGGTTTGCCTTGTTGGTTTTTGATAATTAGAATAGTATAAATCATCCGTTATTGTATTATTTACAGTTTTTGTTGTTGCATCTGCCATGCTTACACCTCCTCACTTATTAAATAGTCATTAAAGGACTTGCCTTCATCGTCATCTTCGGTGCTTTGCTCCTGCTCTTCTTGCTGTTGCTGCTTAAAGAAATTACTAAAGAAGCTTTGATCTCTTTGTTGACGGTCTGCGTCTTGTAGGGATTGAGCAATATCTAGACGCTCAATTTGGATATTCTGCTGAACAAATGCTTGCTTTAACTGATGTGCTTGACTATCCAGTAATTCTCGTCCATGTGCTGTTGAAGCAAGTAGTCGAGCTGTAAGAACTCCATCATTTTGCACTAGTTCAATTCGAATTGTTCCTAAATTCTCAGGATATAATTTTAATGTTAAACGTGTAATTCCCTGCACATTGGAAATTTGGGCTTTATTCATGATAGCTTGCATCTCTTTTATTAATGCCTCAGATTGGGCAGGTTTTGCTGCTGGCAACGTCACTTGGAATGTATCAGCTTTTGTTTGAACTGTATTAGCCGTTACCATTTCATTGGCGCTTGTGTCAGTCTGCTTTGTTACCTGAACCTGCTGAACCACTTGTTGAAAGCCCTGCAATGGAAGAGTTACAGTTGTTTTTGTTGTTACCTGTGGTGTAGCTTGAATCGTCTCTACATTCGTTTGTAGCACTGTTAAAAGGCTTTTAACATTTGTTAGTAAATTTTCCTGTGGAGCTGTTAAATCTGTTTTTTGTCCAACTAATTGTGCTAATTTTAAAACTTGAAGTAATTGTGTGGCCTCTTTTGGTGTAACCTGTCCCTCACCCTGTAAAGCAGTAACTACTTGTGCCTGTAGTACAGTTGCCTGAACATCTACTAATGCTAAAAGCTCCCAAACATCCTTTGCTTCTTTATCCTCACCTAGCAACTTCTGTACTAATTTTTGAAGCTGTTCAGAATCAATGCCTAAAGCGCCCATTAAATTCTCAAGATTGAGCATTTCATCCATTGCAACAGCTTTACCATCTTCACCAATTTGAAGCATTAACAGACCATCATCATGTGGAATATCTAGTAAGTCAAGTACTTCCTCAATTGATTCAGCGTTTAGAACAGCTGCTAATTGATGAATCTCTCCTGTTGCTGTTGGTTGTGTAGGCTGAGTTGTTTGATTTGAAGCAGACATAATTTGTCCAAAAACTGATCCAAAGGCAGATAAATTATCATTTTTTGACCCTCCACTAGCTTTAACATCAGAACCACCATTTGTAGCAGTAGCCGCTGTTTTAGGTGGCATTGCTTTGGATATCATTTGCATCATTGCTACATCCATCTTTTTCACCTCCCTTCATGTTTTATTGTTTAGCCATCATTTCCGTATATTTAGCAGCATTCTCGGGGCTCATTTTTTCTAAAATAGCTGCTAATTTATCTGGCTTTAAATTTGTTAATATACGAAGCGCTTCAGCATCACTCATTTTGATTAATACTGGTGCTGCAGCTTTAGGAGACATTTTATCGAATGTTATTAAAATATCATTAAAATCTCGTTTCGAATCATTTTGTTCTCTATTTAGTTTTTCAATTTCAAATTGGAGCTGCTCTTTTTCTGTCAATAATTTTTCCTTTTCAGTTGCTGTAGTATCCAATTTTTTTTGTAGCTGTGCAATTTCAGCTTCTTTTTCTTTTATTTCAGCTTGTAGATTTACAAGTTTTGAATCGTTGTTAACGACTGCATCTTTTGCCTGCTGTTCTTCTGAAGGAACAAATGGCAAGCTTTCAAAAGCTTTCTTTCCTAAATCAAAGACATTCGTATTCATTAGCGTGGCTACAACAAGTAACACGGCTACCACAAACATAATAGGTATGACAAACCAGGTGAAAAACTTTCGAAAGCCTCCTGATTTACGCTTTGGTTGTTGCTCTGCTAATTCCATTGAAAGTCGATTTTCCTTTTTCGCCATGAAATCACCTGATTTCTCTCTTGTTATACGTAAGGGTTGAAATTTCGTCTAAGAAAATGCCTTCAATCCGATCTTGCTCTTGCTTGAATAACTTAAAATCCTTTTCTCGCATTTTTTCAAATTTACGTACTTCCAAGTTTTTTTCTAACAGTTTTTCTTCGTACCAATTCATTTTTGAACGTGCTTGCACTACCTTCTGTTGTACATCTACAATTGTTTTTTCGAGGCTATCAATAAATCTCGCATAATGATGAATCTCCTCTATAGATGAGCCAACAGCTAAGCGCTCTTGTTGAAAGTCAATTAAATCCTCTTTCTTTTTCAACAGCTCATACAGCTTAGTTGCTATTTCTTCAAAAGAACGAACAGATTCTTTATAAGCTATTTCCGTTTCATTTTTTTCTTGTTCACGAATGGTTAACACTTTTTCAAAACGATATATATAATTCACCATTTATTTCCCTCCACCGTTCGATAATGTAATTAACTCATTCATACTTTCAAGAAGTGTCACTTTATCTAAATAGCCTTGCTTAAGATAAGCTGTAATTAGAGGCTCATAGTATATAGCCTCATCTATTTCTTGTGAGGTACCACGTTTATATGCACCGATATTGATTAAATCCTCTGACTTGTCATATGTATAATAAAGCTCCCTTAATCGTTCTGCTGCCTTTTTATGCTCTGGCTCTGCCACATGATTCATCAAACGGCTAACGCTTTTTAATACATTGATTGCAGGATATTGACCTTTATTGGCAAGGTTCCGATCAAGAACAATATGACCATCTAAAATTCCTCGTACAGTATCTGCAATTGGCTCATTCATATCGTCCCCATCTACTAATACTGTGTAGAAGGCTGTAATAGAACCATTTTCATTTGTTCCTGTACGCTCTAATAGTTTAGGTAAAATGGCAAACACTGATGGCGTATAGCCTTTTTGAGCTGGTGGTTCGCCAGTTGCAAGCCCAATCTCACGCTGTGCCATCGCAACACGAGTGACGGAGTCCATCATCAACATAACATTCAAACCACGGTTTCTAAAATACTCTGCAATCGCCGTTGCGGTAAAGGCACCTTTAATACGCATGAGTGCGGGTTGGTCAGATGTGGCAGCAACAACGATTGAACGTTTTAATCCTTCAGATCCTAAGTCACGTTCTATAAACTCACGTACTTCACGACCACGTTCTCCTATTAGTGCAATAACATTTAAATCAGCTTGTGTATTTCGAGCAATCATACCAAGCAAGGTACTTTTCCCCACGCCTGATCCAGCAAAAATACCCACACGCTGACCATTTCCGACTGTTAACATACCATCTATTGCCTTTACGCCCACTTCAAGTCTTTCATTTATCGGTGGACGTGTCAGAGGATTTGGTGGATCCTGCTCAGTCGGAACTGATAATAATCCCTTTGGTAACACTGTTCCATCGATAGGATTCCCCATCGAATCTAATACTTTACCAATCAGCTCGGGTCCTACTTTTACTTCAAGTGGTGCCCCAGTCCCTTCAACTAAGCATCCAATGGAAATTTCTCGCAGAGAGGTAAAGGGCATTAAGATGACTATTTCATCCTTAAAACCAACCACCTCTGCTAGTATAATTTGATGACCGTTTTTTGAAGTTTCCACATGAATTTTACAAACATCGCCTATGGAACTATCTGGACCTTGCGACTCAATCATTAAGCCGACAACTCGAGTAACCCTACCAAACTTTTTAAAGGTTGATATATGAGGAATTTGTTCGATTAATTGAGCCGTTTTCATCTAGATCATTCCTTACTTTCTAATATTTCATAAAGTTTTAATCTTAATTCATTCAATTGTTCATCAATGCTAACAACAATTCGGCCATGATTTGTTTCGATAAAGCAATCCGTTTCATGTTCTAAATCTTCATTAACAAAAATCATGAATGGGACATCAGTTGGGAACATTTCAGCTAATTCATCACGATTAGCAGTAATTAATTCATAATAGGTCGGTGAAACATAAATTTTTATTTCTTTCATTTCTCTTGCTTCTTTAAGTCCTCTGCGAACGATAGAAACAAATAGTTCATTTTCACGCTCCAAGGATGCATCAATAATTCGTTCTGCTGCTGTTAAGCCCAGCTCTAATATGACTTCTTCTTGATCCTCAATATATTTCCTTGCATTTTCCTTTGCATGGATGATAACCTCATTGGCCGTTTGGAGGGATTGCATCATCGCTTCATTAGCTTTGTTCGTCCCATCCTCATATCCCTGACCAAATCCTTCATCATAAGCCTCTTGCACACGATTAGGACGTTCTTCTTCCCAGTTACGCTTTAGTTGCTCAATTTCCTGAAAGAACATTTGCTTCTCCTGTTCAAAAGCTTCACGTTCTGCCTGCAATCCGGCTCTCGCCTCTGTCAATATACGGTCTCGCTCTTCAAGAATTTCTTCAATCGTAATTTGTTTCTGTAATGGTGTTTCTTCCCCTTCAATTTCGGGTATTTCAAACATATCACGAATTTTTATTGTTTTAACATTATCGCCATTGGACTCTGTATAGATAGAACGGATGATTCTAGACAATGACGTCATCTCCTCCACCACGTGCAATAATAATCTCACCAGCATCCTCTAAGCGACGAATTACCGCAACAATTCGAGATTGTGCTTCCTCTACATCACGTAAACGTACAGGTCCCATAATTTCCATTTCTTCTTTAAAGGTTTCAGCCATACGTTGTGACATATTGCGGAAAATAATATCCTTGACTTCTTCGCTGGAAACTTTCATGGATAGTAGTAAGTCTTCATTTTCACAATCACGAATAACACGCTGAATCGAACGATTGTCGAGTGTAACAATATCCTCGAATACAAACATGCGTTTTTTGATTTCCTCTGCAAGCTCTGGATCTTGAATTTCGAGTGCATCCAAAATCGTTTTTTCTGTTTGTCGATCTACACCGTTTAATACCTCAACGACTGCATCAATACCACCAGTCTCTGTGTAATCTTGTGTAACCGTTGACGATAATTTACGCTCTAAGACAGACTCAATTTCGCTAATAACTTCTGGCGATGTTGATTCCATGACCGCTATACGTTTAGCAATATCAGCCTGTACTTCTTGTGGTAATGAAGATAGAATCACACCAGCTTGCCCTGCTTCTAAATAAGATAGAATAAGGGCAATCGTTTGTGGATGCTCGTTTTGGATAAAGTTAAAAATTTGTGCAGGATCAGCTCTACGCGCAAAGTCAAATGGACGCACCTGTAATGAAGATGTTAGACGATTAATAATTGTTTGTGCTTGTTCAACACCAAGTGCTTTCTCCAATACTGTTTTTGCATAGCCAATACCGCCTTGTGTAATATAGTCTTGTGCAAGAGCAATATTATGAAATTCCTCTATAATCTCCTCTTTAACGTTTGCTTCTACCTTTTTAACACTTGAAATTTCTAATGTTAAGCGTTCAATTTCTTCCTCTGTTAAATGTTTATAGACAGAAGCTGAAACCTCAGGCCCCAACGAAATTAACAAGAGAGCGGCCTTTTGTTTTCCGGTTAATTCCTTATCTTTCTTGGACACAGCCGAACCTCCTAGTTAGTCTTCAGCAATCCAACTACGCAGTAACTTTGCAAAATCGTCTGGCTTTTCTTTTGCCATTTTTTCAAGCTGCTTACGACGCATTGTAGCTTCCGTTTCAATTTCTTCATTTATATCATCAATCATTAGTTCTTCTTGTTCTTCTAGGATGCTAAGTTCCTCTTCTTCCTTCGCACGTTTACGTGAGCGGATAATGAAGAATGCCAGCAATAGGATAACAGCTAATAGGATACCACCAATGACCCAAACCCACCATGGAATAACAGGCGTTTCTTCAGTTACATCTGTTGCTTTCCCATTTAAAGGTTGTACTGAAACAGCCACTTTTTCATTAATTTGCTCTTGAGTAAGCTCTGCTGCAACATCCTTAGAAATCGTTGTACGAACAATAGTACTTAAAATTTTCTCAATATCTTCTCGAACCCCATCAGGTAATGAAGCTGCATCTGTCGCTGTTGGTGGCTCTACAATTACCTGGATACCAATATCTTGAATTTTATAAGGTGCCTCTTGAATATCTTTACGGATACGGTTTACGTCATTATTAATCGTTTCCTCTGTACGTTCATAATCCCCGTTCCCCATTGCACCTTCATTATAAGTTGTGAAGTTATCTGTTGTTGTTTCTGCTTCAGGTGTACCAGTGGCTGCGGCTCCAGTACCAGAATATTGTTCTGTAATGCGCTGTGCACTAATAGCAATTCCAGCCATATTCTCTTCATCAACTGGCGTAACTAGGCTTTCTTCACGATTTTCTTTTTTAAAATCAATATCTGTTGTTACAGAAACAATGACTTTATCCTGCCCCATCAGTGTACCAAGCATATTTTGCACTTGACGCTGTAGGTCACGCTCCACCAATTTCTTTGCCTGTAATTGACCTTCAGCTGTTGTTGTGGAAGCTCCATCAGCAGTGGCAGCATTCAAATCAAAGTACTCAGAAAATTGGTTGGAAATTACAATATTATCCGTATTTAAGTTCGGAACACTTTTTGCTACTAAATTATACATTGTTGAAATTTGCTGCTCTGTAAATTTATAACCTGGATCAGTATTCAAAACAATAGATGCAGTGGCTTCTTCTAAGTTAGCTTCTTTTAAGAATACTCCCTTTTCAGGTACATTTATCATCACTTTTGCATCTTTTACACCCTCAAGATTTTTAATGAGCTTAGCAATTTCTGTTTCAGTTGCTGCCTTTTTCAATAGATTAAACTCATTATCTGTCATACCAAATCCAGAGCTGTTCGCAAATGAGTAATCAATTGTACCTGTTTGCGGATATCCCTCTGAAGCTAATTGTACTAATAGGGAATCCACTTGTTCCTCTGGGACTAAAATCGATGTTCCACCTGGGGCAATTTCATATTTAACCCCTTGAGAATCCAACGCTTCCTTTACTTGCCCTATTTCTCTTGTCGATAAATCTTTATAGAGAGGTACGTATGTAGTCTTTGTAGCAAAAATTGTAATAACTGTTGCTAGTGCTATTACTCCGATGACGGATCCAATCATTACAATCTTTTGTTTTTTACTACGACTTGTCCAAAATTGGCTGGTGTCGTTTTTTATTTTCGTCAATCGTTCATTCATTATGAATCCTCCGGTTATAGTGAATAACCTAACCATCAATAATTCGCGAAAACAGTGATATCCCCATTAACAAGCTTTTTGGGGATATAATCTTTATCGATCTGTCAACTAGTCGATAAAGCTAGACACTCATTCGCATTATTTCTTGGTAAGCTTCAATCACCTTATTGCGAACTTCAATTGTTGCATTTAATGTAATGCTTGCTTTTTGTGATGCAATCATCACCTCATGCAACTCTACATCTCCACCAGTAATTAGCTTTTGTGTAAAATTATCAGAAGTAATTTGCTGATCATTCACTTTTGCTATTGCTTCTTTTAAAGAGTTCGCAAAGTTTTGCTGTGCTTCATAAGGTGTCGTCTGGAGTTTATTTGTTTGATTTACAACCTGGGTTGGTGTCATTAGTGAAACGGACGAAATTGTCATTATGTATCTTCCTTTCTTCTTAGTTATTTACCAATCTCTAAAGCCTTTGTCAGCATAGATTTATTTGCATTAAATACAGTTACGTTTGCCTCATAAGAACGAGTAGCTGACATTAAATCTACCATTTCCCTTAATGGATCCACATTTGGCATGTTTACATAGCCATCTGCGTTTGCATCTGGATGAGTTGGATCATACACAAGTTTGAAAGGTGTTTCTCTATCTTCTTTTATTTGTGTTACTTTTACGCCGTTGCCGACGCCGCTTTTTGCGTTTTTGCCTAGAGCAACATTAAAAAATTTTGAAAACTGACTCTCTTGAGCTGTAAATGTTACTGACTTACGGCGGTAGGGCTCCCACTCTCCATTTACTTGTCTAGCACGCGCAGTATCCATATTAGCCATATTAGAAGAAATGACATCCATTCGTAAACGCTGTGCTGTTAAAGCTGAGGCAGTGGTATTCATTCCATAAAAAATAGACATTTATTACTTACCTCCTTTTATAACAATATTTAATGTATTTAATTTACCATTAACACGGTCAATTAAAGCATTATAATAAATTTGATTTTCTGCTAATTTCGCCTGTTCAGCATCCATATCAACACCATTACCATTATTTCGATATCGTAGGCCATCAATATTATTCACACCAGGTGTAGATTGACGAATCGAAAAATCATAATGTCTGCTATCGGTACGATATGCTGAAATTGATATTTGTTTTTCTTCTTCTAACATATCCTTAAAGCTAACACTTTTCGCCTTATAATTCGGCGTATCAACATTTGCAATATTATTGGCAATTGTTTTATGATTTAAAGTTGCATAGGAAAGTCCGTTTTCCAGGCTACTAATAGTTCCTCCAAATAAGTTCAAAACCATTCACCTCATTTTTATTTCAATTCTATGTATTTCTTAATTTATCCAATAATACAATTGTAATTAAGATGATACGTAGTGTCTATTGTCTTTTGTCATTTTTTAATAGTAGATACGCCCTATTTTTTCTTGCCGTTAACCGTAACAAAACTCCCGAACCCCTTGATCCATCTGCGTTCAAAGAGTTTCAAGTTACTTCTAGTCATTTTACACTATTTCGACAGTGTTTACGGTTTCTTTATTGAATATTTCCTTTTTTTCGCTTTTTCGTCATTGACTTAGATCCAAATTCCAAGTCCATTTTTACTATGTCAATCACTAAATAGATTGGATTAAACCGCTTAGTTGCTATATGACAAATAAATTAAAACCAGCCTTTATTTTTATACTATTAGTAACAAAAAAGTGTAAATGTTATGAAGATATATATTGCCTTTTGAAACGATCATACATTCCTAATTGCGCTCGATCCCTTCAGGAAAACGAAAATTACCCACATTTAGAAGACAAAACCTTTCACAAAGATTCCATGTTGTTGAAATAGTATTATGTCAATGAAATCAAGGTGACAAATTAAAAAGTATAGCCCTTTTTCAAAACGAGGGGTTGATCTCCGTTCCGACCGAGTGCTTTGCCGCTGACGCTTCGCTTTCGCGCAGAGCAGAGCTTCCTGGGGGCGTCCGATGAGCCGCTTCACTCGCGCTCCAGGGTCTCATCTGTGACGCTGAATCCCCGAGGAATCACTCAGTCTACACTC
>Ga0213825_1000822_pt1 | contig 22440 bp, 18 predicted proteins | sample MC6MC0900MG_FD_179896 | JGI IMG/M metagenome (GOLD analysis project Ga0213825, IMG submission 179896) | Enriched soil aggregate microbial communities from Iowa State University, Ames, United States - MC6-MC0900-MG | ecosystem: Environmental > Terrestrial > Soil > Unclassified | place: USA: Iowa... | reverse complement strand
AAGTGAAGGATATGGCGACAGGTATCGTTCAGACACTTACTCCACCAGAGGTAACCACCCAACCAGGCACCGCAGTTGCCCTGGCTCGCACCAGTGTGGTGAGCGAACAGCACCAGGCCATGATGACCTCTGCCGTCGATATGCTGAAATCATCGGGAGCGCGAGTGGTATGACGCTTAAAAAACTGGTACGCGTTGGCGATAAGCTCAAACCTTACGGTGGTGAAGTGCTCAGCGGGAGCTTTGACGCATTTGGCAAGCCGGTGGCCTGCGTCAATGACAAAGCGAAATGCAACCAGCACGGCATGACCACCATTATTCAGGGAGCAACCAACAGCACCGTAAACGGTAAAGCGGTGGCGCTCGATGGGCATAAATGCGCCTGTGGTTGCACGCTGGTCAGCTCCCTGCCCGATATGGATGTCTGCGGATGAATCAACCGCCGGTTTATGCCGATTACGCCACCATTTACCCGCCCCGCTGGCGGCGCTGGTGGGTGGCGTTGCCCGTGCTGCTGTTTATATCTGCGATGACCACCATTCTGCTGTGGCCGGAGGGAAAGCCGACCCGTTCGCCGCTTTTCTGGTTCTGCGCGCTGGTCTTGCCGCTGCTGTGCTGGTTGCTGGCGGTGACGCTGCGCTGGCTGGTATGGCTGCAATCTACCGATAATAGCCGCACGCATTATGCAGAAATCTCGCTGGCGCTGGATGCCTGGTGGCGAAAGCGCAGCCAGGCCTTGCCGGTTGAAGCCGTTTTATTGGTGACGCCAGCCGGAGAGGACGCGTCGGAACATCTGGCGCTGTTGTCGCAACCAGTTGACGCTCCACAACCGGGCATCAACGCAGCAGGTTACGCTCAGTTGCGTTGCCCGCTGGTGCTTAACAGCGCCCGCAGTCGTCCTGTCATGCTGGCGGCTTATCTCGCCAATCGCCTGGTGACGCATGTGCGTCAGTCAGGTGATGCACGCTCAATCACGCATCTCTGTTGGCTGGGTGATGACCAAAGTCTGCTCGCCTTTCGCGAAACGCTACTGGCAGAGGGCATGACGTTGCCAGAGGAAACCCTTCGACTCAGTGCAATTGATGGCGCAGATAGCGTTATCGATCTCTTCGCTACTACTGCTCCGGCTTTGCTGCTGTGTGCCGGAAGTGGCGAAGGATTGGCTGATTGCACCCCGGTTGCCGGGGAAGCCGCCTTTGCCTGGCTCTGCTCGGCGCAAGGGGCTGCGCTGATGCATCGCTCGGAGTGCTGGCAACCGGCGTGGGGTGAAACGGCCACTCTGATCGTCGCACAGCTTTCCCGTTATGCCGGATTAAGTGATACGCCGGATACGGTGATCGCGGCAGATGCCGCCGCCATGGAAGCATTGCTGGAGGGCGGCTGGTCCGCGCTGGATCACGTACTTGCCCCATGGCTCGGCAATGCCGGGCAAATCACACCGTTTACGTTACGGTCGCTGGCGCTGCTCTCGGCGCTCAACGGCCAGTCCTGCGGCTGGATCGCCGCAGAAATGGAATCTCAATACATTACAGGAGTTTGTATTCCCCGTGGAAACCTCCCGCACTAATATCCGGCACTCGTTGTTCTGGCTGGTTTGTGGCTATTCGCTAGCCGTAACCCTGCTGGTGCTGACTGGCGCAGGGCTCTATTACTTCGCAGGCAGCAGCGTTGATCTGCCGGAGGCTCTGCCGCGCCAGATTGCTTTCTGGTCATTGATGGTCTGGCTGGCGCTGGTGTGGTTCTGTCCACTGTTTATTCTCGCCTGGCGCGGGCTGGTGCGACTCAACGCGCGTGAAGCAACAGGCGCAACTGATTCGCAGAAACAGCGCCCTGCAGAATATCAGTGGGTGCAGGAGATCATTACCCAGATGCGCTACCAGTATCGGTGGCGTTGGCGTAGCCGGGTACGCATTCTGCTGGTGGTCGGCGATGAGCATCTGGTTGAACGGAGTATTCCCGGCCTGACAACTCAACACTGGCTTGAGGGGCATCATACCTTGCTGCTCTGGCACGGTAGTCCGCAGGAAGATCCGCTACCCGCGCAGCTGCGGGCGTTACGCAAAATTCGCCGCCAGCTGGCCGATGCGGTGGTGTGGGTAGTGAACGCAGAGGCGGAAATGACTCAGGATGTGCTGGATACCACGGCTCGCCAGATGCAGAAGCGCTACAGGCTGTTGGGCCAGGATATCCCGCTGTGGCTGTGGGAGATTCACGCGCCCTCTCTGCATAGCGCCCCCGCGCAGGGGATCGGATTTACCATTGCGCAAGGTGATAGTGCGGACGATTACCGTCAGTCACTGGATGATCTTGAGCACCAGTTGGTTGAGCGCGGCATGCAGCAGATTGAGCGTAATCGCCAGCACAGTTTTTTACTTGAACTGGCGCACGTGCTGCGCAGCGGTGGCGCGGATCGCCTGACCCGAACCTTGTCACAGCTCTCCACAGGCGCAAGAGCGCTGCCGCTGGCGGGAGTCGTGCTCAGCCAGCCGGAGATCACCGGAAGCGCTTCATTGCGAAATGCCTGGCAGCCGGGAGAAGCCTGGCGGGATTTACTGGCGCTACGCTGGCGCAGGCCGCTGACTAACGGTGCCTCATGGCGGAAAACGGTGCTGACGCTCTGCTCCTGCCTGCTGGTGATGTGGATGGCATGCCTGGTGTTTTCCTGGATTGCCAATATGCGTCTTATACAGGCAGATCAGCTGCTTGCCGCCGCCGCAACAGATTCCCGTCAGCCGCTGCAGCAGCAACTTTCAGCCTTGCACGAGTTGCAGAAAGAGATCGAGCGTCTGCAGCATCGTCAGCAATATGGTGCGCCCTGGTATCTGCGTTTTGGCCTCAGCCAGAATGACGCACTGTTAAATTCGCTGTGGCAACAATGGCAGCAGGCGGCCATGCCGCTGCTGCGTGATGCCTCCGTCAAGCGCCTGGCTACGCTGATGAGCGGCTGGCGTAACCTGCCGCCCGATAGCCCGCTGCGGGCCGATGAGGCCAAAAGCATGTATGACCTGCTGAAGGCGTACCTGATGCTGGCACATCCCGAACAATCCGATCCGGCGTTTTTCAGCGCCACGGTAATGAAGGTCTGGCAACGGCGTGATGGCATTCAGGACGCAAGCTGGCGCAACAATGGTGGCGCTATGCTGGCCTTTATGATGACGAATCTGCCTGCGCACCCAGAGTGGCAGTTACAACCGGATATGCGACTGGTCAGCAGTATGCGCTCAGCGCTGCTGCGTCAGATTGGTGCCAGCAATGCGGAGACCTCGCGCTATCAGCAACTCATCGAGCAGGTGTCCCGTGATTATGCTGATATGACGCTCAGTGAGATGGTCAGCGGCACCGACAGCAGCAGGTTATTCAATACCGATGAAACCGTGCCCGGCGTCTTTACCCGTAAAGCGTGGGAAGAGGCAGTAGAGCCTGCGATTGAGCAAGCGGCGAAAGTGCGTCGCGATGAAATTGACTGGGTGCTGAGCGATAACAAAACGGCCAGCAATATTGATGTCTCTGCGGATACGTTGCAAGCGCGGCTGACAGATCGTTATTTCTCCGATTACGCCGGAGCTTGGCTGAAATTCCTCAACAGCCTGCAATGGCAGCGGGCGGAGAGCCTGTCAGAATCGATTGAACAGTTAACCCTGCTGGCCGACATACGCCAGTCACCTCTGATTGCGCTGTTCAATACGATGAATGTGCAGGGCCGGACGGGGCAAACTGGCGGTAATCTTACCGATTCGCTGGTGAGCTCGGCCAAGAATCTGCTCAGCAGTGACCAAACCCAGGCCATCGCCAGACCACAAGGTGCACGTGGCCCAATGGACGACGCCTTTGGACCTTTGCTGGCGCTAACCGATACCGGCGCAGCGGCTAAAGATAGCCTCAGCCTGCCAACCTTCCTGACGCGTATTACCCGTGTTCGTCTGCGGCTGCAGCAGGTCACCAACGCGCCGGATCCGCAGGCCATGATGCAGTCGTTAGCATTGACGGTGTTTCAGGGCAAAGCCGTTGATCTGACTGACACCCGCGATTACGGCAGTCTGATTGCTGCCAGCCTCGGACAGGAGTGGAGCGGGTTTGGTCAGGCGATATTTGTCGAGCCGATGGTGCAGGCGTGGGAGCAAGTGCTTAGCCCCACTGCTGAAAGCATTAACAGCCAGTGGCAGAACGATATTGTAACGCCGTGGGATCAATCGTTTGCCGACCGCTATCCGTTTGCTAACCGACAAAGCGACGTCTCCTTACCGCATTTAGCGCAGTTTATGCGTACCGACACCGGACGTATCGCGCAGTTCGTTAACAGTCGCCTCGCTGGCCTGCTACGGCTTGAAGGGGATCGCTGGGTGCCGGATGCCATGAACAGCCAGGGACTGACGTTTGATCCTGCTTTTCTGAATGCGCTGAATAAACTGACGCACATCGCTAATACCGCATTTGTCCGGGGAGATGTGGAACTGCATTTTCAGATGATGGCAAAACCTTCCCGCGACGTGGTGGAATCAGAGCTGACGGTGGATCGCCAGAAGCTGCAATATTTTAACCAGGAAGAGAGTTGGCAAACGCTGAACTGGCCTGACAACCGCTGGCAGCCACAAACCACGCTGACCTGGCGCAGCACCCATACCGGAACCCGCATTTATGCCGATCACCCTGGAAGCTGGGGCCTGATCCGCCTGCTGGATAAAGCCCGCATCACCAATCTGGGGAACAACATCTATCGTGTTACCTGGCCGACGCCGGACGGGCTGGCACTTAACTATCAGATACGTACGGAGCTCGGCAGTGGCCCGCTGGCGCTACTCGAATTGCGCGGCTTCCGCATGCCAGCGCGGATATTTATTTCCGCAATGCAAAATGAAGATGCGTATCAGGGAGGTGAACAATGAAAGTTCGCTTCGCTCATATGTTGCTGATTTTGCTGTCGTCAACGTTGCTGAGCAGTTGTGGAGCGTGGCAAAAAACCAAACAGGGAACAGCAAGCATTGCCGATATCGTGTTTTATCGTCAGGTCAATATCCTGCACCTGACCTTCACTGCGCGTACGGCGATCAATCAGGACGACGCCCAGCAGTCGATGCCTTTACGCCTGAATATTTTACAGCTCAGCACGCGTCAACATCTCGATAACGCTGAATACAGCAGCCTGCTGACACAGCCAGATTGGGTGCTGAAAGAGAGCCTGCTGGCGCAGCGGCAGCTCAGCGTCATGCCGGGACAAAGCGTCAGCCTCGATATGCCAATGGAGAAGCAGGCGCAGTTTGTCGCAGTCGTGGGCTTGTTCCGCCAACCGGACCGGGAGCGCGGTACATGGAAACGGGTGCTGAGCCGTGAGGAGCTTGATGCGGATTCACCACGCACGATTGAAGTAAGGGATAACACCCTGAATTTGGAATTATTGAAGTAACTATTCAATTTAACGGCAGGAGCCACAAAGTGACGCTATACGATATAAAACCGAAGTTTCAGCATTTATTAAGACCGCTGGTCGTCAGGTTACATGCGCAGGGTATCACTGCGAACCAGGTAACCTTGTTTGCCATGCTCACCTCTGTAGTACTGGGCGCATTGTTGATGCGTTTCCCCGATCCACGCTTTTTTATCACCCTGTCCGTTTTCCTGTTTTTCCGCATGGCGTTAAACGCCATTGATGGCATGTTAGCCAGGGAATTCCATCAGCAATCCACCCTCGGGGCAATCCTCAACGAGGTGGGTGACATTATCTCCGACGCCGCACTCTACCTCGCTTTTGCCTTTGTTACTGGCATCTCTGCCTGGTGGGTTGTGCTGGTGGTGCTGCTTGCCTGGCTGAGCGAATTTTGCGGTGTGATGTGCCAGACGCTGAACGGCATCCGAAGCTACCGTGGCCCGTTAGGCAAAAGTGACCGCGCATTTATCTTTGGCGCTCTCGGCCTGACTATTGCGCTGTGGCCGCAGTCTATCGGCTACGCTAACGCAGTGTTTGCCATCGCCGCCCTGTTCCTGTGCTTGACCAGCCTGAATCGCTGCCGCAATGCGATGGAGGCGAAAAATGGCTGACTCCAGACACCTGCTTTATTACTGCCTGGGCGGTATCTTCGGTGTTCTCATGCTGGCGACGCTGATTATTTTTGTGCTGAGAAAGTGCCGCCCACAACGCAACTGGCTGGAATTGCAGCAGCGCGTTAATAGCTGGTGGGTGATTATCTGCCTGTTCTCGTTAGCAATGCTGTCGCCGAAGTGGCTGGCGCTAACCTTTTTCGGCTTCATCAGCTTCCTGTCGTTAAAAGAGTATCTGACGCTAGCACCCACGCGGCGTTCTGACAGTATGCCGCTGCTGTGGATGTATGCCGCTATCCCGGTGCAATATCTCTGGACCGGCATGGCCTGGTACGGCATGTTCATCATTTTTATCCCGGTTTATGTCTTCCTGTTCCTGCCCGCTCGCATGGTGATTGCCGGTGATACCAAAGGTTTTCTGCACTCTGCGTCGGTAATGCACTGGGGCATGATGACCACCGTGTTCGCTCTGAGCCACGTTGCCTACCTGATGACTTTACCCGGTGCCGATGCCAGCGCCGGTGCGCTGCTGGTTTTCTTCCTCGTGGCGCTGACTGAGTTGAATGATATTGCCCAGTATCTGTGGGGAAAATCGCTGGGCAGGATTCGCGTGACGCCCAACGTCAGCCCGAATAAGACGCTGGCAGGTTTGCTGGGTGGCATCTTTACCACCATGTTGCTGGCCGTGATTCTTGGTCCACTTCTGACACCGATGAGCTTTCTCCACTCGCTGGGTGCTGGGTTGATTATTGGTGCAAGCGGCTTTTGCGGCGATGTGGTGATGTCGGCGATCAAGCGCGATTTTGGTGTGAAGGATTCCGGCAAATTGCTGCCCGGACACGGTGGCATTTTGGATCGACTCGATTCACTCATCTACACCGCGCCGCTGTTCTTCCACTTCTATTACTACTTCTACGTGTAGGAGGCGCACATGAACCGCATGCTGCGCTGGATCTTTACCCTGTGCATCGCTTATCCGGTGGTGTGGATCTGGCTGGGTGTCGCCGTTGCCAACCGCAAGAAGCTACCGAAAACAGGCCCGGCGATCATTGTGGCAAACCACAACAGCCATCTTGATGTGCTGACGCTGTTCACCTTGTTCCCCCTATCGACGCTGGTGAATGTACAGCCGGTGGCTGCGGCTGATTACTTCCTGAAAAACAAAGTGGTGGGTTGGTTTGCACTCAAGGTGATTGGCATCATCCCGGTGTATCGCGGGGCGCATCAGGCTAATCCGTTGCAGGCCTGCGTCGATGCGCTGGCGGAAAAGAAAATTGTGATTATTTTCCCGGAAGGCACACGCGGCGAGCCGGGGAAACTGTCAGAAATTAAATCTGGCCTGTGGCATCTCAGCCAGCAGTGCCCGGATGTGCCCATCATTCCGGTTTATATGCACGGGCTGGATCGCTCAATGGGTAAGGGTCAGAAAATACCGGTGCCGTTCTTTATCGATATTTATATCGACGAGCCGCTGCGTTATCAGGATAACAAGGTCGAATTTAAAAGCGCGTTATTAAATCGTTTTGTCGAATTACAACAGCAAGCCATAAGGAAATCATCATGAGCCAGGAAGCACGTTTATTTCAGGAAGGAGCTTTTTCAACCAGCGACGGGGAATCTCTCTATTTTCGCCACTGGCCCGCGCAGGATGCGCAGAGCAAAAAAGTGATTGTGCTATTTCATCGCGGGCATGAGCACTCCGGGCGTTTGCAGCATGTTGTCGATGAGTTACTGATGCCGGATGCCCATTTTTACGCCTGGGATGCGCGTGGACACGGACATTCGCCGGGAGAACGAGGTTACAGCCCAAGCCTGGCCCGCTCAGTGCAGGACGTCGATGAATTTGTTCGCTTTGTCGCTGAACAAGCCAGGGTGAGCATTGAAGATATAGTGGTGATTGCGCAAAGCGTCGGCGCGGTGCTGGTCGCTACCTGGGTGCATGATTACGCACCTAAAATTCGCGGTATGGTGCTGGCCTCTCCAGCGTTTAAGGTGAAGTTGTATGTGCCTTTCGCACGCACGGGATTGGCTATGCTGCAACGTATTCGCGGTCTGTTTTACGTGAACTCTTACGTCAAAGGGAAATTTCTCAGCCACGACCCCGAGCGCATTCGCAGCTTTGAGCAGGATAAATTCATCACCCGTCAGATTGCCGTGAATATTCTGCTGGATCTGTATAAAACGGCGGAGCGTATTGTTTCTGACTCTGCCGCCATCACCGTGCCAACACAGCTGCTGATATCCGGCGATGATTTTGTGGTGCACACCAGACCGCAGAAAAAATTCTATCAGGGGCTGCGTAGCGCCATCAAAGAGCAGCATATTCTGCCCGGTTTTTATCACGATACGCTGGGAGAGAAGGATCGCCAGCTTGCCTTCGATAAAATGAAGCCGTTTATTGAACAGCTTTACCACGCGGCACCTTACACCTTCGATTACAGCCATGAAGATCAGTGGAGTCCGGGCGCTGATGCGTACCGTGAGCTGCAGGCACCACCTAAGCGCTGCTCACTACAAGGCATGTCCTACGCTTCATTAAGTTTTGGCATGAAAACCATTGGTCGGCTGTCAAAAGGCATGCGCCTGGGATATGAAACCGGCTTTGACTCTGGCAGTACACTGGATTATGTCTACCGCAACACGGCTGAAGGCACCGGCATTATTGGCCGTATCATCGACAGGCAGTACCTCAACAGCATTGGCTGGCGCGGCATTCGCATGCGTAAAGAGAATATCCAGCAGGTGATTGCGCAGGCTGTAGCAAAACTGCAAGAGCACAATTTGCCGGTTCGTGTGGTCGATATTGCCGCCGGACATGGCCGCTACGTTCTTGATGCGCTGGAGAAACAGCCAGGAATTGAAAGCATCTTGTTGCGAGATTACAGCGATCTGAATGTGGAAAAAGGCCAGGCGATGATTGAAGCGCGTCAATTAGGCCATCTCGCGCAGTTCAAAAAAGGCAATGCCTTCGATTATGACTCGCTCGCCACACTCGCGCCTGCGCCGACGCTGGGGATTGTCTCCGGCCTGTATGAACTGTTCCCGAGCAACCAATTAATCAAAACTTCGTTGGCCGGGTTGGCAGCAGCCATTCCGCCGGGCGGCGTGCTGGTTTATACCGGGCAACCGTGGCATCCGCAGTTGAAAACCATCGCATGGACCTTAACCAGCCACCAGAACGGTATTCCCTGGTTGATGCGCGTACGCAGCCAGAAAGAGATGGATACGCTGGTCGAAGATGCTGGATTTGAGAAATGCCACCAGCTGATCGATGAGTTTGGCATCTTTACCGTGTCGCTGGCGGTAAGAAAATAGCATGACTGAATCGTTGCTGACACAACGCCCTTTTAGCCCCTGGAAACAGGGGCTTTGCTGGCTGATGTTGCTGGGGCCACTATTTTTTCTCAGCTACGGGCAGGTCAATACCTTTACCGCGACCCGCGATGATGTGGAAAGCCTGGTATTTGCCTGGGAGCATTCGATCCCATTTATTCCCTGGACTATCGTGCCTTACTGGAGCATCGACCTGCTTTACGGTACTTCACTGTTCATCTGCACATCAAGACAAGAGCTGATGCGTCACGGCTATCGCCTGCTTGCGGCATCGCTGGTGGCGTGTGCAGCGTTTTTACTATTCCCGCTGAAGTTTACCTTCACGCGCCCGGAAACCCAGGGTGCCTTCGGCTGGTTGTTCCGTCAGCTTGAACAGTTTGATTTACCCTATAACCAGGCCCCTTCGCTGCACATTATTCTGACCTGGCTGCTCTGGCTGCGCTTTCGCCAGCATCTGAATCGCAATGCGAGAATCGTTGCGGCCAGTTGGTTCCTGCTAATAGCTATCTCCGTACTGACCACCTGGCAGCACCATGTTATCGATGTCATTAGCGGGATTGGGGTCGCGGTCATCATCAGCTACCTGATTCCGATTAGAGGAGAATGGCGCTGGCAGCGGCCCACTTTGCACGCGCGACGTCTCGCGAGCAAATACGGCCTGGGTGGAATGCTGTTTTTACTGGCGGGGATAGCGATTCCCTGTGGTTATTTGCTGCTGTGGCCTGCTTTAGCGCTGCTGGCAGTGGCTGCGGGCTATGCCGGCTTGGGCGTGACGGTGTTCCAGAAAAACACTTGCGGCAACTTATCCCTCTCCGCACGCCTGCTGCTTTTACCCTATCTGACAGGCGTGAGGATTTCCCGCCGCTGGTTTTCCCGGCATAGCGCGCAACGTAATGAGATTGTCGCTGGCGTAGCGCTGGGCAGGTTCCCGGGCAAAGCGCAGCAGGATTTTGCCGTTTTTGATCTGACCGCAGAATTACACAAAGGCAACCGGAGCGCACAGCGATGGCAGGCCTACCCACTCATGGATCTGCTGGTGCCCGACATTGCGCATTTGCAGACTGCGGTAAGACAGCTCCAGCAACTACACCGGGAAAGTGACAAGGTGTTGGTTTGCTGCGCGCTGGGTTTATCGCGCAGTGCCACGGTGATTGCGGCGTGGCTGCTGGCGGAAGGACATGCAGTTTCTGTCGTTCAGGCCATTGAACTCATTAAGTCCCGACGCCCGCAGATTGTTCTCACCCCTGCACACATTGCAATCCTCGAAGCCTTTAGCAAGGAACAGCTATGTCAGACATCATGATGACCAACCGAATTGTGCAAATTCATCTGGCCAGCTGGCGCTACTTTGCCGCGCTGACGCTGCCGCCACTGGCGCTGATACTCAGCCTTCGCCACTCCGCGCTGAGTCTGCCGTTAATGGTGTTGTTCTTCATCACACACTACTACTGCTGGCGTTTGTGGCTCGATGAACGGCTCTTCGCACTGCTCAATAATGAAGAAGACCTTGCTGAGTTTGACCGGGGCATGGCGCAGCTGTGGCCGAAAAAATTTGCCCGCCCGCGTTCTCTGGCAGATCGCCTGCACGGAACAAGAGTCATGTTTTACCGGGCAATGATCTCACTGCTGGTGCTGTGGTTGGTTTCACTCTGCTCAGTGAGTTATCTGGCACTCACGCTGGTTGAGTAGGTGAACCATGAACGACCATGATTTTCTAAAATATTTCGACAGCGAAATGCGTTATCTGAAAGCGGCTGCGCAGGAGTTTGCGGAGCAGCATCCGGAGGCGGGACGGCGACTGGGCGTAGACGGCAAATCTCTGAAGATGGACGACTCGGTCGAGCAGCTGTTTCAGGGCTTCTCGCTGATGATGGCGCAGATGCGTCGTAAGATTGATGACGATATTCCGGAGCTGACGGAGCCGCTGCTCGGGCATCTGCTGCCCGTGGTGAACCGCACGCTGCCATCAATGTCTGTGGTGGAACTTACGCCCGACAGCGTCGCTCAGGTACGTGATGCGGTGCTGCCGGAAGGTACAACGCTGCTGACCCGACCGATGGATATCACTGGCCTGTGCTGCCCTTATCGCACGACCGATGCGTTGAAATTGCATCCGCTGACGCTGGGCGAGATAACGACGCCCTTCCATCCCGATGGACACCAGATGATCTCCCTGCGGTTTACACTCAGCCCTCAGGCCGATACGAGCCAGGTCGATCTCAGTGATATTCCGCTTTATATCAACGGAGATCGCCCAGTGCAGTCGCTGCTATACCATGCGCTGACCCGTCATCTGCGCAACATCACTTTTCGCCTGCCGCAGAGTGATAACCCCGATTCGCAGCCATTTAGTGGCGACATCCGTGCCCGCTGGCAACAAGAATGGCGTCCGGTCTGGCCGGAAAGCGACAGTCCTGCACTCTGTGGTGAAGTGCGCCCGCTACTGGAATATTTCAGTTTTCCGGCTCGCTACGCCTTCTTTACTCTATCGGGGCTCAACACGCTGCCTTTCGACGAAAGCTGCCGCGAGGTGATTCTCGATATTCACCTCAGTCAGCCGCTTCCACATGATATTTCCCTGCCGGCAGACGCGCTGCGCATTCACTGCGTGCCGGTGATTAACCTATTTACGCTGAACGCCGAGCCGCTGAAGGTAAAGCCTGCGGTACTCGATTATCGTCTGCGTCCGCATCGACTGCGCGATCAGCACACTGAGATTTACAGTGTTGATGAAGTTGCCGCCAGCGAAACACTGGATAAGCGGCGTTATGTGCCGTATCGGCACTTCCGGCAAAAAGGGGGCATGTTGCAACGCAAAGAGTCGTGGCCGGAGCGATATTTCCATACGCGCATCTGGCGTGGTGTCAGCGGTCTTTATGAAACCTTGCTGATGTTGGGTGGCGATGCAAGCGAGACCGATCGGGGCGAGGATGATGCCACGCTGTTTATGAACATCACCTGCACCAATGGTAACTATCCGCGTATGGCGCTGGAGAAAGCCGTATTTGATGGAAGCGCGGTCACCGGCAACCTAACGTTGCAGTGCACAACGCGTCATCCCCCTTCTATGCCTTGCTACCCGCCAACCACGCAGTTGTATCAGTGGCATGTGATATCGCTGCTGCATCCGCGCGCGCTGAGCCAGATGATTAGCGATGCTAAAAACCTTCGAGCCGTGCTGGCGCTGTTTGACTGGAGTAATGACGATAACAACCGCCGTCGCATCAGCGGTATTCGTCACGTCAGCTGGCGTCAGGACTATAACTCCTCGTATCACTGGCACGGGGTGCGTATTCGCGTGGCGCTCGATGAAACCCGGTTCAGCGGCACCGGCGATGCCCGCCTGTTCTGCGAGCTGCTGGAGCAATTCCTGACGCAGTACGCCAGCGTGGTGCGCTTTACCCAGCTGACAGTGCTGCTGACCGCTTCGGGCACCGAATGGGCCTGGCCGGAGCGACGCATTGACAGGGTGCTGATGTGAGCGAAGACAACAAAAAACCGTTCTGGCTGGACGATGACGGCAATGACCAGACCGCGCGTTACAACTTTTACCGCTTCTGCCAGTTACTTGAGCAGACGACCGGCAGCCGTCTCGGCACGGGCCGCACGCCAGAAAGTGATCCAGTGCGTTTTCGTCCCAATCCGCACCTGGGCTTTCCCGCCGGGGAGTTGAAACGCACGGAAATTGACGCCGATAACCCGAATGCGATACCAACGGTCAGAACCAACTTCTTCGGCTTGTACGGCGTCGATTCGCCGCTGCCCACCAGCATCATTGATGATATCAACCAAGGGCGTGACGGAGCTGATGCGATGGCGGCGTTTCTGGATATCTTCAATCACCGGCTGATGACGCAGTTTTACCGCATCTGGCGCAAGTACAGCTATCCGGCCACCTTTGAGCCAGGCGGTACCGATACGGTGTCGCAAAGCCTGATGGCGCTAACCGGCATTGCCCACAGCGGCGACCAACCTTCGTCACGCCTGCTGGCGATACTTAAACCGCTGCTGCATACCACGCACACTGCTGAAGGTATTGCAGCGGTGATACGCAGCCAGGCACCGAATACGAAGGTTGAGGTTTTCGCACACCATCCGGTGACGATGCCGGTGGCAAAACGCGCCCGGCTTGCAATGCGCAGTGGCATGACGCTTGATCAGAATCCGATACTAGGTGATGAAACCCGCGTGGCTGATTACTGCTCACGGGTAGAGCTTTCAACAGACGATCCTGATGAAGCGAAAGGCTGGATGCCTGACGGGCAAATCCGGCAGGACGTGATGGCGCTGCTGCGTACCTATCTGGGCTGTGACTATGATTTGCGGTTTTGGCTGACGATTCCCACCCGATTGCTGCCAATGCCGCGGCTGGGCGATGCCGGGTTATTTAATGGATACAATACGATGCTGGGGCTGAGGGAGGATAATCGGAGTGCGATGCCGGAAACGGTGCGCATCAAAGTGGGAAAGCTGCGAGAGTAAAATGCCCAGATTGGGCGGGCATAATCTTATTTGCAATCTATTACCTCTATCTACTTCAGCTACCGAAAATTAGAACGGCTATTATTTTTGCTAAGACAATGAAGATGGTTTTCATACATTCAACAATTACTATTTTAGGAAAAGAGCAGTTCATTGAAGTTTTTTTTAGTGAGGTCGATATGCAATTAAGTGACATAAACGCCTTCAAATGTGGAAAACCATGAAAAATATAATCCTAACCGTATCTATCCTAATGGCTTCAAGTTCAGCTTTTTCTGCTGAAGATTTGGGCCCCGGCTCATACATTTGCGATATAAGAATTACCAGCTCTCATACCGAAAGTGTACTTATGCCTCAGTCAGCTGAAGTGCTTGATGAAGGAGATAAATTCACTGCTCACATGCTGGGTAACAATATTTCCTCCCCTCGACTTGAGACAGTGATGGATGGCATTAAACAACAGGCAACAATAAATGGAATAACATTTTTCCGTCGAGAAAAATATGATGACAGATTTATTATTGAGAACAGTAAGACAGGCTTTTTTTATAAACTAAGAAACTGCAATAAACAGTAAAAATCATTTTTTTGAAATATTCTTCATAAAATTTCGGATCAGGGCACTTCAAAGTTGACTCTGAAGTGCCTATAAAATAACTGAAAGTTTCGTTTGAGGCGGTAATCAGACACGTACGTAACTTCACACCAAACCCCAATGTGATAAATCAGCTATGCAAATACTTCTTAAAATTCTCTGCCTGTTCTAACACGCTTTTATAGACCTCATCGTTGGCCACAGGAGGAAAACCATAGCGGTGTAGCAGCAGGATAAGGTCTACTTTCAGCTTAGCCTTAATATCGTCGCGGTTACTCCAGTCGGGGTACTGTGCGCTGTCATCGACAATCACCTTCATATCCTTGGCCAACTCCAGCATTTTATCCTCGTCATAAGTGAAATCGTATTTCTTGCACATATGCGCCAGGATATCGAGAAAGGCTTTCTCTTCGATGTCGATGCCAATATCAGCAAATGACATCATCTCGGTCTTGATGTCGTAGATCATATCGGCCATCTGCTGGGTAAACGTGTCGAACTCTTCACCATTGAGCACGTCGTTCTCTTTACGCTGATTGTACTGCTCGACCAGGGCCTGGAAACGCTTTGAGAAATTGATTCCCTGAAGTTGGTTCACCTTTTGAAAGTCGCTGATGGCTTTTGCCAACATTTTTTGCAGTAGTTGCATCCGGGTATTGGGCAGCTTGATCTTGCCAATGCGAGCCATATATTCGTCATCAAATATGTCGATGGTCTCGGCTTTATCTTCACCCAAGGTGAAGATCTCCTCTACTCCTTCAGCCTTCAGTGCTTCGGCAATCATCTCTCGCACTTTCTGATTCATCTGCGCGGTATCCGGGGCATCACCTTTAGTTAGCTTGTAGACGATAGAACGCACGGCCAGATAGAAATGAATTCGCTCACGCTCTTCCTGGGTGATCTCTTCACTGCCAACGCAGACGTCATAGGCGGCTTTCAAGCGTTTTACTAATCCCATAAAGCGCAGCTCAATCTTCTTGGTCTGTAAAACAAACTCCGCAGCACGATTGAGGCATTCCAGCTGTAGTGTCGGTGCGTCAGAGAAATAATTGCTGCTATCGAAATTATGAAACGCCTGAGCAAGCAGATGAAGGTGATTACGCACCTCGATCAGTGACTGCTGGATATCTTCAAAATTAGATTCATCAGCCTTCGAGTACATAGCCAATGCCATATTCATCCGGCTTTTGATGCCGATGTAATCGACGACTAACCCCTTTTCCTTACCCTCAAAACGACGGTTTACACGTGAGATAGTTTGGATCAGGTTGTGCTTTTGCAGCGGTTTATCGATGTAAATGGTATCCAATTCGGGCACGTCAAAGCCGGTCAGCCACATGTCTACCACAATGGCAATTTTGAAATTGGACTTAGGATTCTTGAATTGCTTGTCAAGCTCACGGCGGTACTCCTTAGTACCGAGCAAAGCATACATCGCCTCGTCATCATCCTGGCCTCTGGTCATTACCATGTTTACCAGAGGAAGACTCATCAACTCTTTTTTCTCTTGCTCGCTTAAGGTGGCACCATCTACAGCCTGTTTCGCTTCGAACCACTCGGGGCGCTGTAGCTTCAGTCTTTTATAAAAATCATAGGCAATCTCGCGGCTAGCACAGACAAACATAGCCTTGCCTTTGATAGTCGAGCCTTCTTTCACCCGTTTTTCGTAATGTTGGGCGAAATCCTTAGCCAATGCCTCGATGCGATCCGGATCGCCCAAGATTGAATTCATATTGGCCGTGGTTTTCTTGCTCTCCTCAATCTGGTGTTCACTAGCACCCAGTTTTTCGCATTCTTGATAGTACTGCTCGATCTCTTCCAGCTTACTGTTATCGAGTACCACTTTGGCTGCTCGCCCTTCGTAGACAATGCGTACAGTGATTTCATCGTTAACCGACTCGGTCATAGTGTAGCTATCGATGGTAGGGCCGAACACATCCAGGGTGGCGTCAATAGGGGTGCCGGTAAAGCCAACATAGGTCGCGTTAGGCAGCGAGTCGTGTAGATATTTAGCAAAACCGTAGGTCTTTTTCACCGTTCCGCTTTCAGCATCAATGCTGATTTTTAGGTCGAGGTTGATCTGGCTTCGGTGGGCTTCGTCAGAAATACAGATGATATTGCTGCGATTAGAGAGCAGTTGAATATCTTCAGTAAACTTGTGGATGGTGGTCAGGAATACCCCGCCGCTAGCGCATCCGGCCAGCTTGTCTCGCAGATCCTGACGGCTGGTGACCGGCTCAATCACCGCATCGCCGATAAAAGCGGTAGCACTGCAAAATTGCTTCGCGAGCTGTTCATCAAGATCGGTGCGGTCTGTAATGAGAACAATGGTCGGGCTGGCAAAATCAACGCTCTTCATCAGCAGTCTGGCAAGAAACTGCATGGTGTAGCTCTTGCCACAGCCAGTTGCACCAAAGTAAGTTCCCCCTTTACCGGTGCCACCGATATTCTCGCCGTTGGCCGCTATCTGCTTACGCTCTTTTTTAATGTTGTAGTAAAGCTTACGGGCGGCATAATACTGCGGGTAGCGACAGCAAATCTTCACATCATGTTTACTGGTGTCTGGGAAGAAAACGAAGTTTTTCAACACGTCCAGCAGACGGACCGGATGAAATAGCCCTTGGATCAGAGTGTAAAGGCCATTGATGCCATCTTGCTCTGTGGACTCGTTACCATTCACCTTGCGCCAGGTGTAGTAGAACTCGTAAGGAGCAAATAGGTTACCCAGCTTATTGTTCACTCCATCGCTGAGAATACACAGAGCGTTGTAGACAAACAGCTTTGGAATGTCGCGCCTGTAACGCACACAAAGCTGGCGCCAGGCGTCATAAGTGGTGGCCTCTTCTTCCCGTACCGCAGATTTAAACTCAAAGACTACCAGCGGCAGGCCGTTCACATACAAGATGCCATCGGGGATACGCAGCTGCAGCCCGCCGTCTCGAGCCTGGCCTTCTATCTCAAGTTGATTAACTAATCGGTAAATATTATTGCCCACCTCAATCATCTCTTCGCCATGCCCTATAAATAAGCTGGCTAACTGCTCTGACAAGGTGCTGGTATCCATCAGCTCGATATAGAGATCTTTCTTATTACGATCTTCACGTTTAAGTAAAAAGCCGTTGCTGAGCCAGTGGCAGAACGTTTTATTGCTCTGATAAAGATCGCTGGCAGGTAGAGTCTGCAACTAATGGAGGATGTGAACAATCTCCCCTTCCGTGATCCCCTCTGCCTGATACTGGTTGGCTAAATACTGGCGCAGGTCATCCGTAATCAGCACTTCACTTTTATCGATGCGCGGCACATTGCTACCGACAAAATGAGGGTAAAAGGATTGGCCTTCCGCATTCGAATGCTGCCCCAAAAGGGAAATAATGGCCTGTTCCAGCTTCGCTTCCGTGAAAATATGGCTCATGGCAATGGCTTCTTGTTTTATTGTGGTTAGTGTGACCGAGCAGGTAATAGCCACCTCACAGTAAATAAACTGTTTGGCGGTCGTATGGTTTATGCCAATACTTCGTTTGCGGTATTGACCTCAATATCGCTGAGATGTAACTCACCTGATATTAGTTTGGGTAGCAATTTGTCACGTATATTGGTCAATGTCATATTTTCGCTTTCACATAGTTCTATGCGATCACGATAACCACCTAATAATTTTGATATTTGATCCAGAATTGAATTACTGGGCGCAACGCAAAGAAGACGATATGCGTTATTCCTATTTAATCCGGGCACCGCAGCATCCGTATTCATCCTCTCGAGCCCAAGAGTTTTAAGCAACTCATAACAATAAATTAATGTAAAACTATCTTTTGGTTTCACATAAAAAACAGTGTCAATAGGGTGGAAACTTTTAGGCTCCCAGTAGATAGAACCTACAGTTCCCTTACGTCCCACAATGATTCCTGGTCCATCAACCAAACTACTTATATGTGTACCGTCTATACCACCAGAGCCGTATACCGGGTAATCCCCACAAACTCGGTCGGATTTTTTTAACCCCTTTCCATATGCAAGTTCTAATATTTCATCAAGACGCTTAACGTTCCAACCTTGCGGCATCCAACCTCTAAGACCAAGTGAAAGCTCATAGCACTCTTCAAAAGCTGCAGGGAATAGCTGGCGGATATCCTCCGGCAAAGGTTTGAAGTCTGCACTTTCGCGCACCGCTTTGCGGGCCTCAGCACGGCGCAGCAACTCATCAGGAAACTCTAAGTCCTGCTTGAAAAAACCTGCATCTAACGCGTTATCGACCACCGGTTCAAAATCTACAAACCATGATTTAAACAGCGCTTGTGCCATTTGCTCCAGGGTCTGGTTGATTTGGCGGTTTAGAGTGATTTTGTCATCAAGTTTTTTTAATATTTTTGCAATTTCAATCTGTTCCTCTTCAGGAGGATAAGATATTTCTAGCCTGCCAATCATTTCGTTGTTAAGACTTGCTCGCGTCGACATAGTTGAAAAAGCGAGCATGGATTGTCGAAATTTAGGACTTCGCAGATAATACCCTACATATTCAGGTACTAACTCGCTGTTCCGGTGGGGGCGAAGACGTTTGCAAAAACCATTAAAGGTCGCGTTTTCATAATCCCGGAGAGCAACACAGCTCATTCCCAGCTCATGCATTGTCTCGCTAGTACGCGTTAGGAATAAATCACCACGTTTAACAGAGCAATTCTCTCGTTCCTTGTCATTGGAATGTACTAAATCACCCAGTTCGTCTGGAGTAAAGTAGTTGTAAAAAACATCCTTAAATGTCAGAAATGGATACCCACTACCAAAGTCCTTTGCTGGTTTTGATAACCCTGAACGAATATCGTAATGGTCAAGCAGCTTTGTCGTTTTCCAATTACTTCCCATAACCCAGCGCCTCCATATTGGAGCGGATCGATTGATCCAGCGTTGTCGCTTCGTCCAACTGTCGATAAAGAGTTTGGGTCAGCTCCTGCATCCTAATTTCAAAGGCGATACCATCATCTTCCACATCTGCAGCTCCGACATAGCGGCCAGGAGTAAGAACAAAGTCGTTAACTTTTATCTCATCGAGGGTCGCAACCTTGCAGAAACCAGCCTGGTCCTGATATTGCTCAACACCGATCTCTTTAGCCTCAATGCGACGCTTGAGTTCACCCTCGCTACTACGCCACGCATGATAAGTATCCGCAATGGTGCCGATATCCTCTTTAGCAAGCTCTTTCTGGGTACGGCTCACCATAGTGCCGAGGTTACGGGCATCTATAAATAAGGTCTCGCCACGGCGATCGCGATAGCCATATTTTGCACTGGCCTGCTTACTTTTGCTGATAAACCACAGGCAAACAGGAATCTGGGTAGTAAAAAATAGCTGCCCTGGCAGGGCAATCATGCATTCGATGCGATCATCTTCTATCAGCTTTTGGCGGATCTCGCCTTCACCACTGGAGTTCGAACTCATAGAGCCATTAGCCAGCACAAAGCCTGCAGTACCATCTTCGCTCAGTTTGGATAGCATATGCAGGATCCATGCATAGTTCGCGTTGCCGGTAGGAGGAGTGCGAAAACCTGCAAAACGTGGATCGTTGGTCAACTCCGCCTCATTGCGCCAATCCTTCAGATTGAAGGGTGGATTGGCCATGATGAAATCAGCCTTGAGATCAGGGTGCTGATCGGCAAAGAAGGTATCGGCAGCACGTTCTCCCAGATTGGCGGAAAGACCACGCACAGCAAGGTTCATTTTAGCCAGCTTATAGGTGGTGCTGGTCAGCTCCTGACCGTAAATAGCGATGTCTTTGCTTTTCCCTTGATGACTTTCTATAAATTTGAGGGATTGGACAAACATGCCGCCTGAGCCACAGCAAGGGTCGTAAATCTTTCCCTGATAAGGCTCAAGCATCTCAGCGAGCAGGGTCACCACTGCTTTAGGGGTATAGAACTCACCACCGCCCTTCCCTTCGGTAGCCGCAAACTTGCCAAGGAAATATTCGTAGACCCTGCCCACCAAATCCTCTTCGGTGACATCGCATTCATTAGCAAGGGTGTTAATGTTCTCAATACTATCAATGAGGGAGGCAAGTCTTTTTACTTCTAAACCTTGACGGGAGAAATAGTTGTCAGGCAGGGCACCCGTTAACGAGGCGTTACGTTTCTCGATAGTAGACAGAGCCGTATCGATGATTACTGCAATGTTATCCTGCTTGGCATGAGCTTTAACATAAGACCAGCGTGCCTCTTCTGGAAGAAAGAAAACATTATCCTGCTGATAGAAGACCTCCATATCAACAAAGGCCTCCTGACCGTTGCCGATCAATTTTTTGCGCTTAGCGTCGAACTTGTCGCTGATAAATTTCAGAAAGACCAAGCTCAACACCACGTGCTTGTATTCGGAGGATTCCACGCTGCCACGCAGCTGGTTTGCAGTATCCCAAAGTGTCTCTTCGAAGCCTTTGCCAGCTTTCTTGATTGGTGATTTAGCCATGTAAATGCATTCTCTTTTTCTTATCAAAAATAGTCGGCTTCCCTCGGTTTGGGGACTTAGCCCTGATGAGCGGAGAGCTCATTATGGGTTAATCCCTGTGCGAAGGTTCGACAATGTATACAAAGTGATATTGATCTGAATTATCTCATAAAAGAAGCCTGACTTAATTACTTGAGGCCAAATGGGTGCAAATTTTCTGAAGGTCAGCTTCGGGCCAAAAAGATGGTCAAGCTTATGACGAAGCTTGTCTGGAGCATAAATGCTGCGAAATCACCTGATGAGCGCACGGTTGATGCTAGAGTTTCAAGAAAGAATAAGTGTTGAGACAACAGCGATGGCTCCAGAGGCTTCATTTTTTCACGTGTGAAGCAACAACTTCGTTAACGTATTCGCAGCTTTACAATTTGGTTAATCATGCCTGAGGTACCGATTCTTTGGATGAGTAATTTGCTGAAGTTTGCATTGATCGTTCCTCCATGACCTAAGACACGCTCGGGCGAACTGGCTTATTCAGGCCGGGGTTCCATTTTAGGCATTAAAGGAAATGGGTGACTGGGAAAACATTCAGATGGTGCGTCGATACGCTCAGCTTGCACCTAACCATTTAACGGAGCACGCGCGCAAAATTGACTCGCTTTTGGGAGGTGACGACACAAATACGACACAAGGGGAAAATCAAGTGGGATTGAAGCTGGCGTAAGTCATTGAAAGTATTTGGTACGCCCTACAGGATTCGAACCTGTGACCTACGGCTTAGAAGGCCGGTGCTCTATCCAGCTGAGCTAAGGGCGCATAGTGATTGGGTCGGATTATACGTCCAGCGGCTCGCGCGTCAACGTTTTTGCCCTTCCAGAGCAGCGGAGTGCTGCCAGATTAACCAAAACCCCTTAATGCCGCTTGCGCCATTCGCTCATCGACACCAGATTCCCGCCCTGCTCCGTTTCGCCTTCCAGCTCAATCCCTTGCTGCGTGAAATGCGCATTGTACTGGTCGCGCAGCGCATGCAGTTCCTGGCTGTCCGGCTCCAGCTGGCGCAAGAACCCCAACGCCAGCAACAGCTGCTGCCGTGAAATCAACGCAGAAAACCCCGCCCGGCTCAAAATCCCATGCCAGCGCTGCCTATTTTCGTCGCTGCCATCGACAATCAGCACCTGCCAAATCAGCAGCACCGCCGCGCCATTGTGCAGATGCGTGTCGTTATCGCCCGCGATGTAGTCGGTAAACTCTTTTGCCGCCTCTTTGCCCATCAGCGACAGCATCGATTCGATATGCACCGGCGGCAGTTGCAACCGTTTATTGAGCGCCTGCACCGCATGGCGCGAGCTGGCCGTCAGCAGCTGAAAACCTACCACGAACACCACCGCCAGCGTGGCGAGAATTAACCAAATCATCACGTCATCCATCTCATTCACTGCCCGGCATCATAAGCGCTAACGCGGGCGGGCGCCACGGCGAAAAATCGGGAAAGCGGCGTTGATGGCGAATCTCTACCTGACAGCCGCACGCGCTTCTGACAGAATAGGCGCCATCCCCGATCTAACCCT
>Ga0213825_1000821_pt1 | contig 22441 bp, 19 predicted proteins | sample MC6MC0900MG_FD_179896 | JGI IMG/M metagenome (GOLD analysis project Ga0213825, IMG submission 179896) | Enriched soil aggregate microbial communities from Iowa State University, Ames, United States - MC6-MC0900-MG | ecosystem: Environmental > Terrestrial > Soil > Unclassified | place: USA: Iowa... | reverse complement strand
GTAGGTTGTTGCCAGGTCAATGTTCCGCGATAGCTCAACGGTGGAGCACTCGGCTGTTAACCGATAGGTTGGAGGTTCGAATCCTCTTCGCGGAGCCATTTCTTATAAATATAATAAATTTTATGCAGATAATTAAAATAATTATCTGCTTTTTTACGTATAAAGTGTTGATTTATCAACACTTTTTTTGAAGTAGAAACCTATCATTTCAAAAAAGCACAAACAGCATTGTTATAAGATATTTTCATAAGGAAAGAATATTAGTTAATTTAATAAATATAAATAGATATAAAGCTATAATATGGCTTTATTCTAATTAGAATTAATTAAATATTATAAAAATTCTAACATTTGAAGGAGATTTTGATAATGTATAGAATAAAATATATATTTAATACAATTTTATAAACTTAATACATCCAAATTTAATTTAGGGGGTACGCCTTATGAAAGAGTATAAAATTAATAATCTAAGAAATGTAGGAATAATTGGTCATAGTGGTTCTGGCAAAACAAGTTTGATGGAAAGTTTACTATATTACACTAATGAGATTGATAGAATTGGAAGAATTGAAGATGGAACTACTGTAAGTGATTATGAGGTAGAAGAAAAAAAGAGACAAATATCTATTTCTACAGCTGTGGCTCATTGTGAATGGAAGGATGTTAAAATTAACTTAGTAGATATGCCAGGATATTTTGATTTTGAAGGAGAAATGATTGAGGGACTAAGTGCTATAGATATGGCAATGATAACTGTCTGTGGTGTTGCAGGAATTGAGGTAGGAACAGAGAAGGCATGGAATTATGCAGTTGAGCGTAAATTGCCTAGAGCTATATTTGTGAACAAATTAGATCGTGAGAATAGTAGCTTTGAAAAAGTTTTAGATCAATTAAAAAATAAGTTCGGTATGTCTGTTGTACCTATACAATATCCAATTGGAAAGGAATCAGAGCTTAGAGGTATCGTAAACATTATATCTAATAGAGCTAGAATATTTAATCCTAAAACTCATACTATGGAAGAAGGAGAAATTCCAGAAGAGTTAAGAGATAAAGTTGAAGAGTGTAAACAAATGCTCATGGAGGCGGTAGCAGAAACTGATGAAGTTTTGTTAGATAAATATTTTAATGATGGCGAATTAAGTGAAGAAGATATGTATCATGGGTTAATTAAAGGGTCATCTACAGGTGATATATGTCCTATAATGTGTGGTTCAGCTATAACAAGCATAGGAACTGAAACATTATTAGAAGATATAGTGGAATGTTTTCCATCTCCTATAGAGACTAATTTATATATGGCTAAGGATATTAAAAATAATGCATTTTTAAATATAAAAATTAATGATAAAGAACCATTTTCTGCATTAGTATTTAAAACAATAGTTGATCCATTCATTGGTAAATTATCTATGTTTAGAGTTATAACAGGATCTGCAAAATCAGATACTGTTGTATATAATTCATCTAAGGAAAAAGATGAGAAACTTGGATCACTATATTTTATGAAAGGGAAAAAACAATATCCTACTACAGAAATAAAAGCTGGAGATATTGGAGCAGTTTCAAAATTACAATTTACTAGTACAGGAGATACCATATGTGCGGCTAATAGACCTATTGTATTTAATAGAATAAAATTTCCATTACCTGTATATTCTAGAGCTGTAATACCTAATACAAAGGGAGATGAAGACAAAATATCAAATGGACTTTCAAAGTTATTAGAAGAAGATCCTACATTCTCAATATCTAGGGATGTAGAAAATGCTGAGGTAGTAATTTCAGGTATTGGTACGACACATCTAGAAGTTTTAGTAAGTAAGTTGAAAAATAAATTTGGAGCAGATGTAAATCTTAGAACTCCTAAAACAGCATATAGAGAAACAATCAAAAAAATTGCAGATGTACAAGGAAAACATAAGAAACAGTCAGGAGGACATGGACAATATGGAGATGTAAAGGTTAAATTTGAGCCTAGAAATGATGGTGAAGATGAATTAGAATTTGTTGATGCAGTAGTAGGAGGTGCTGTGCCTAGACAATATATACCAGCCGTGGAGAAGGGACTTAGAGATTGTATACTTCATGGAGTACTTGCAGGATATCCAGTTATAAGATTAAAGGCAACATTGCATGATGGTTCATTCCATCCAGTAGATTCCTCAGAAATGGCATTCAAAATAGCATCTTCTTTAGCTTATAAGAAAGGTCTTCAAGAGGCTAATCCAATCCTATTAGAACCTATACTGTACCTAGAGATAGATATACCAGATGATTATATGGGAGATGTTATAGCTGACATAAATAAAAAACGTGGAAGAATATTAGGAATGGAGCCTGGAGTTAAAGGTCAACGAATAATCAGTGAAGTACCTCAATCAGAGTTGTATAACTATGCTACTGATTTAAGAAGTATAACAGGAGCTAGAGGAAGCTTTAGAAGTAGATTTGAAAGATATGAAGAAGTTCCTAGTGAGTTAATAGATAAAATTGTGGCTGAGAGTAAAAAAGAAGCATAGAGATAATATAAAATTTGTGTAGATATTTCAATGTTATATAGATATATAAACCCAGTGGTAATAGAAATTTTATCATTGGGTTTATTTTTTATGTAGTAGGTTAACATATAATTAATTACTTTTAAATATTTAATATTTCGAAGAGTATGTGATTTAAATAATTATGTATAAAAATATGTGAACTTTAACAAACTACAATTAATTATATAATAGGGGGTTGTTTATGTCAGACTATAAAATGAATATAAATGGACAGATTAGATTAAGCGATTATAGTTCTATTCATGACTATATGGGAATAATTGGACCGTTAGATAACTTCCAAATTGAGATGAGCGAAGCTAAGTTAGAAGATGCAAAAGTATTGTGTAACATTTTGGAAAGTGATAAATTTGATATAGTGGAGAGAGGAGGAAGAAGTGATGGCAAGTACTACATTCATGCCACAAAACGAAGATAAAAAATTATTAAAAGAAGAATTTGGAATTGGACCTTATAAAATTGATGATTTAAATGACAATCTTATGCTACTAGATGAGTTATTTCATGATACAAAAGTATTACCGAATAGATTACAATTAGATGAATTTGATATTTATAAGGATTAATTTACTAGTATAAGTAGTATTGTTTATATAGTATGCAAATATGTAAGTTTTTGAAGAGCTTGCTATTTGCATATTTTTATTTACTCATATAAAAAATATACTAATATTTTTAAATATGAATTTGAATTCTAAATATATAATTTAAAAGTGGTATATTTGCATATTTAGTGAAGTTATATTAAAATTGGTATATTGATAAGTTTTAATTTAGTGTAGGAGGAGAAGAAGTGACAACAACTGTATATTTAACTCGTCATGGACAAACCCAATGGAATGTGGAAGGGAGGATGCAAGGTTGGAATGACTCTCCTTTAACAGAGCTAGGAGTGAAACAAGCACAATGGCTTGGAGAGAGATTGAAAGGAATTAATTTAGACAAGATATATTCTAGTTCTAGTGGTCGAGCTTATAAGACAGCAGAAATAATTAATGAAAATAAGAAAGTTGAATTAATAAGCCATGATGGACTAAGAGAATTGAAACTAGGTAAATTTCAAGGATTGAACCAAGATGAAATAAAGAAAATGTATCCAGAACAATGTTACAATTACTGGAATAAACCAGATATATATAAGCCTGTAGGGGATGGAGAAACCATTGAAGAGCTCATTGAAAGAATTGATAAAGTAATTATGGAAATTATAGAAGAAAACATAGGAAAAAGTATTCTTATAGTTACACATACTATGCCTATAAAAGCATTACTTTGTAGTTTAGAGAATATTGATATAAGTAATTTTTGGATGAAACCATATATAAAGCAAACAAGCCTTACAACTATAGAATTTGATGATAGAGTACATAAGATAGTGCAATGTGCAGATATATCACACCATGAATATCAAGTGAAAGAATATAATGAGTAGGAAGATTAATCATTGGGGGATTGTTAAACTATGAATAGTTTCTCGCTTAAATTATTGGCTTGCATAACTATGTTAATTGATCATATAGGAGCCATATTTTTCCCGGATATAATGGTTATTAGAATCATTGGAAGAGTGGCATTCCCTATATATGCATTTTTAATAACAGAGGGATATAGTAGGACTAAGAATCTAAAAATATATATGTCTAGATTATTTATTTTAGCCATAGTATCACAAATACCTTACATGCTAGCTTTTGAGACTAAAGGATTAAATGTATTTTTCACACTCTTTTCTGGGATATTCATTATGATTATACTAGACAAAAAAATTGATTTTTGCAAGTTAAAGCATGATAACAAGATTGCTAAAGTGGTATTTGAAATTTCTATATATATAGTTAAATTTGTCATTATATTAGGAATACTATACATTTTAGTGAAATTTAAATCTGATTACGCAGCATATGGAGTTTGTATAATATTATGTTTTAAGATATTTAAGGAGAATTTTAAAAAATTAACCCTTTCTATGATAGGATTGAATATTTTATATACTATACCGTATTTAAAATATTCTATAACACCATTTGGAGTAAACTTCAGAGTTTTCCTTCAAGCAACTTGCATAAGTAGTTTATTTTTTATTTATCGTTATGATGGTAATGAAGGCAAAAAAGCACAATTGATATTTTATGGATTTTATCCAGTTCACTTAGTAGTTTTAGTATTTATTAGATATATGTTAGTAAATGGTATATAATAATTATTGGGTTTTATAGAAAATATTAATGAAAAGGGGATTAATTATGAATAAGAATTTTTTTGCTACTAATAGACAAAAATTAGGGGACGTAATTTCTAATAATTCCATAGCTATCTTTTTCGCGGGACAAGCTCCTTATAAATCAGCAGATGAGACTTATCCATTTACACCAAATAGAAATTTTTATTATTTAACTGGTATTGATGAAGAAAAAGTAATTATGGTTATGGTAAATATTAATGGCGAAGTATCAGAAATGTTATTTATACAAGAGAATGATCCTGTTATGGCTAAATGGGTTGGTGAAACTATAAGTGAAGTTGAGGCAAAAGAAGTTTCAGATATAGAAGATATTAGGCTCTTAAAAGATTTTGAAAGCACAATTGCAGGTTATTTTGATAGATTTAGCATGAATAATGTGTTTCTAGATTTAGAAAGACAAGAATTTAATATACCACGAACACCATCTCAAAATTTTGCAGGAGAAATTATGCAAAGATATCCATATATAAAGGTTAAAAATATATATCATGATATAGCTTTACTGAGAACTATAAAGAGAGAAGAAGAAATAGAATTAATTAAAAAAGCTATAGATATAACTTATGATGGAATAAAAGAAATATGGAGTAATGCTAAGTCAGGCATGAAGGAATACGAAATTGAAGCATATTTTAATTATATCTTAAAGAAAAATGGAGTTAAGGATTTTGCATTTCCAACTATTGCAGCGACAGGAAAGAATGCAACTATACTTCATTATGTAGATAATAATACTACGACTGAAGATGGAGAGCTTATGCTTTTAGATTTAGGAGCACAATATAAATATTATAATGGAGATATAAGCAGAACTTTTCCTATCAATGGAAAGTTCACAGAAAGACAAAAAGAAGTATATAATATTGTATTAGAAGCTAATGAAACTGTAATGAAAGCTGTAAAACCAGGAGTTACTACTGGTGAATTACAAGACATAACTAAAAGAGTTCTTGCTGAGGGATGTAAGAAAATTGGCCTTATAAAGGAAGACTCAGAGTTAAACAAATATTACTATCATGGGGTAGCACATCCATTAGGACTGGATACCCATGATGTAGGTCCAAGAAATGTAGAACTTAAACCAGGTATGATTATTACCGACGAGCCAGGACTTTATATAGAAGAAGAAGGTATAGGCGTTAGAATTGAAGATGATATTCTAGTTACAGAGGATGGTTATATAAATCTTTCTGCTCATATAATTAAAAGTGTTGAAGATATAGAAGCTTTTATGAGTAAAAATAATAATTAATTTCTTATCAGTGGAAGTTTTATTATTGAAGATTTATCTACATTAATTGAAAAGTAATTTAAAAAGATTATAAAGAATTTAAGCTTCAGTAGGAGGAGGTTTTCTGCTGGGGCTTAAAACTTGTTTATAGAACAATTTTATAAATTTTTACTAGGAAATAGGGAGGAATTTTAATGTTAAAGCGATTTATATCTTATTATAAACCACATAAAACTCTATTTTTAATTGATATGATATGTGCATTTTTAGTAGCAGCTATGGATTTAGTATTTCCTATGTTTACAAATTATCTATTAAAGGATGCAATTCCTAATAAGAATCTAAGAACAGTAATAATATTTACAGCTGTGTTAGCATTATTATATGTAGTTAAGCTTATAGCAAATTATATAATAGATTACTGGGGGCATGTCATGGGTGTAAGACTTCAATATGATATGAGAAAAGAAGTTTTTGCCCATCTTCAGACATTACCATTTAGCTATTTTGACGATAATAAGACTGGAAATATTATGTCACGTATTGTTAATGATCTAATGGACATATCAGAGCTGGCACACCATGGACCAGAAGATGTATTTATTTCAATAATAATGCTAATAGGATCCTTTGGTTTACTATGTGCTATAAATATAAAGTTAACATTAATAATATTTGCTTGTATACCTATAATTATAATATTTACTATGACTAAGAGAATGAAAATGTCAAAAGCATTTTATGATGTTAGAAAGAAGATAGCGGTAGTTAATACTAAGCTAGAAAATAGTATATCAGGAATAAGAGTTGCTAAATCTTTTACTAATGAAGAATATGAAATGGAAAAATTTGATGAAGGAAATACTCAATTTAGAACTAGTAGATCTTCTGCTTATAAATATATGGCAGAATTCATGTCTGGAATGAGATTTTTTGTAGACATGTTAAATGTAGTTGTCTTAGGTTTTGGAGGATACTTTGTATATAAAGGGGAACTAGGCGTAATCGATTTATCTACTTATTTTCTATATGTAGCATATTTTATGCAACCAATAAGAAGATTAACATCCTTTGTAGAGCAATATCAATCAGGAATGTCAGGATTTAAGCGTTTTGTAGAGTTAATGGATACTAAACCAGATATAGTAGATAGTGATAATGCAAGAGAACTTAAAGATGTACAAGGTGAAATTGAGTTCAAAAATGCTACTTTTAAATATGAGGGAAGTGAAGAAATACTATCTAATATAAATTTACAAATAGAAAAAGGTAAGACTTTAGCATTAGTTGGGCCATCTGGTGGTGGTAAAACAACTATTTGCCATTTAATCCCAAGGTTTTATGAACTAAATGAAGGAATAATTACCATTGACGGAGAAGATATTAAGGAGATAACATTAAAATCGTTGAGAAAAAATATAGGAATAGTACAGCAAGATGTATTTCTATTTACAGGAACTATAAAAGATAATATTCTCTATGGAAATCCTGAAGCTAGCGATGATGATGTTATTGAAGCAGCTAAAAATGCTAATATTCATGATTTTATTATGTCACTTCCAGAAGGTTATGAAACCTATGTAGGTGAAAGAGGAGTTAAATTATCTGGAGGTCAAAAGCAAAGAATATCTATTGCTAGAGTATTTCTAAAGAATCCGCCTATATTAATATTAGATGAGGCTACATCAGCTCTTGATAATACTTCAGAGCTTATAATTCAAAAATCTTTAGAAAAGTTATCTAAGGGTAGAACAACTATTGTGGTTGCTCATAGATTATCAACTGTTAAAAATGCAGATGAGATTGTAGTATTAACAAATAATGGAATAGTTGAAAAAGGTGATCACAAAGAATTGATTAATAGTGGAGAAATTTATGCTAGGTTGTATAACTCACAGTTTAATGGATATTTTAATGACTCGGAATTAGAATTCTAAAGTTGCTAATGATGTATCTTTTAATATTCAAATCATAGTAAGTTATTTATTTAAGATAAGGTTCATATGAAAATATGATGTTTACTTAAAATAATCTATTATATGAAATCAAAATTATTTACAATAATGGAGGAAAAAAATGATTAGAAACAAAGAAAACATAGACGAGCTATTAAATGATTTAAAGGAGTTTAGCTATGATAAAGATGGAACTCTTATAGATGTAATTTTAAATGATAATCTTGATGTTAAAATAAGATGTTATGAAGAAAAATGTATTAAAATAGAGTACTATGAGTATGACAATGCTATATCTACTTTATATAAAGATAGAAAATATATAAATAAGGTGCTTTTCCAATAGGGAAGGTACTTTATTTATATACTTTAAAAAAGTAAATATATTTTTCAAAATAATTACAATTTATGGTTTGTGATTGCTTGAAGTGGATAGACTAAATATTATAGTATTAGCATTTAGCTATATAGGTAAAGGGGTTAGTGTAATGTTTAATAAATATAATGACAGAGCAAGACAAGCATTGATGTATGCTCATGGAGAAGCAAAAAGATTTAGACATGGATATGTGGGCACAGAACATGTATTATTAGGTATTGTGGAAGAGGGCGGCATGGCGGCTAAGGCTCTAGAAAATATGTACGTTGATGAAATAAAGGTTAAAGATAAAATAGAAAAATTAGTTGGCTATGGAGATGATGAGATATATCCAGAAGAGGTATATTTTACTCCTAGAACTAAAAAACTGATGGAAGCTAGCTTAGTAGAAGCTAGAAAGCTAAATGATAAATTTGTATCTCCAGAGCATATACTTTTAGCTATACTTAAAGAAAAAGAGGGCGTAGCCTATACAATACTAGATAATTTAGGAACAGACTTCAATGAGTTGCTAGGAATGTTATCCTATGATGAAAAACAATGTGAAATATCACTAAGCAGTAATTCTGACTTCCAAGACAGTAGACCTGAAATAAAAATGGAAGAACCATACAAATCTAAAAGAAATAAAACTCCAATGATTGATAAGTATGGTAAGGATTTAACTAGATATGCAAGTGAAAATAAACTTGATCCTGTTATAGGGAGAGAAAGAGATACGGAAAGAGTTTTAGAAATATTATGTAGAAGACTTAAGAATAATCCATGTTTAATAGGAGATCCTGGAGTTGGCAAGACAGCAATAGTTGAGGGACTAGCACAAAAAATTCAAAGTGATGATGTGCCAGATATGTTAATGAATAAGAGAGTAATTAGTGTAGACATGGCTTCTATGGTTGCAGGAGCGAAATATAGAGGAGAATTTGAAGATAGGTTAAAATCTTTAATGGATGAAGTGTGTAAGAGCGATGATATTATTCTATTCATTGACGAAATTCATACTATAGTAGGAGCTGGTGGTGCAGAAGGGGCAATAGATGCTTCTAATATATTAAAGCCTGCCCTTGCAAGAGGTGAGCTGCAATGCATAGGAGCTACAACTGTAGATGAATATAGAAAGTATATAGAAAAGGATTCAGCTTTAGAGAGAAGATTTCAGCCAATTATAATTGAAGAACCATCTAAGGAAGATGCTATACAAATACTTAAAGGGTTAAAGGACAAGTATGAAGAACATCATTCAATTAGAATTACAGATGAGGCTATAAGTGCGGCAGTAAATTTGTCAGATAGATATATATCAAATAGATATCTACCAGATAAAGCAATAGATCTTATAGATGAAGCAGGGGCTAAAAGTAGAATAGAAAATTTACAAAGAAATGAGATTGGGATTTTAGAGCAGAAGCTTAAGCAAAAGATCGAAGAGAAATCACAAGCAATTGATATTCAAGATTTTGAAAAGGCAGCTTCCTTTAGAGATGAAGAATATGAATTAAGACAACAATTAAACTCCAGAAAAAGAACTTTAGTAGAAAGTAAAGAAGAAATAAGAATAACAGTAGATGAAGCAGAGATTGCAAGAGTTTTATCAACATGGACTAAAATACCTTTAGAGAAACTTACATCTACAGAAACTGATAAATTGTTAAACTTAGAGAATACTCTTCATAAAAGAGTTATAGGTCAGAATGAAGCTATTGAAGCTATTGCAAAGGCTATCAGGAGATCAAGGGTAGGACTAAGAGATTGCAAAAGGCCAATAGGAAGTTTTATATTCTTAGGGCCAACAGGTGTAGGTAAAACTGAATTATCTAAAGCGTTAGCAGAAACTATGTTTGATGATGAAAATTCAATAATCAGAATAGATATGACAGAATATATGGAGAAACACTCTGTGTCAAAGCTAATTGGATCGCCTCCAGGTTATATAGGATTTAATGAAGGAGGACAATTAACAGAAAAGGTTAGAAGAAAGCCTTATTCCGTAATACTATTTGATGAAATAGAAAAGGCACATGAAGATATATTTAATATTCTACTTCAAGTACTAGAAGATGGAAGACTTACAGATTCTAAGGGAAGAGTTGTAGATTTTAGGAACACTATAATTATTATGACTTCCAATGCAGGAGCATCTATGATAAAAAAACAACGCTCTATGGGATTTGAAAGATTATCTACTAGAGAAGATTGTGACAATGAATATGAAAAGATGAAAGAAACTATACTTGGTGAAATAAAGAATATCTTTAAACCGGAGCTTTTAAATAGAATTGATGATATAGTGGTATTTCATAAACTTAATGAAGAACATATGATTAAAATTGTTGATATAATGACAAATAATCTATGTGAAAGAGCTAATAGAAATGATATTATATTAAAGTTTACAGAGGAAGCTAAAACATTCATAAGTAAACAAAGCAGAGATAAAGAGTATGGAGCTAGACCATTAAGAAGAATTATAACTGAGATGATAGAAGATACACTATCTGATGAGATTCTTAAGGGTAATTTTAAAAAGAGTGATATTATACAAATAACCGTTGAAAATGATGCATTGAAGTTTAATAAGTGTAGCTAATTACTTCGTTGTGTTTATACAAAAATAGGTATATAATTATTATATATTAATATTATATGCTTAAAACCACTTTATATAAGTGGTTTTTTTATAGGTAATAAGGCTATAATTTATTATTTTAAATAAGATTTAAGCTGAGAGCATGTAATACTAAGTATTTTAATTAAGAGTTAAGATATAATAAATTAATATAAAATATAGATAAATTTAAGGGGCAGATTATGGCAAAGATAAAAAAAGTATATATATGTAATGAATGTGGCTATGAAGCTCCAAAGTGGTATGGAAAATGCCCTGGATGTAATAGCTGGAACACCATGGGAGAAGAAATCAAAAGTGAAGTAATAACTAATTTTAAAAGGTCTGTTACTATGTCTTCGGGAAATAAGCCAAAGAATATTACGGATGTAAAATCAAGTGAATACGAAAGGTTAGATACAGGAATTGGGGAATTAAATAGGGTTGTAGGTGGTGGACTTGTAAAAGGATCATTAACTTTAATATCAGGAGATCCAGGTATTGGTAAGTCTACTATATTACTACAGAGTGCTAGTAATATTTCATTAAAGTACGGAAGAGTTTTGTATATATCTGGAGAAGAGTCAGAAGAACAAATAAAAATGAGAGCAGAACGTCTGAAGGCTACAGGAAAAGATCTTTATGTTGTATCAGAAACCAATATAGATATAATAGAAGAACATATAACTGAAATGGATCCAAGTTTTATAATAATAGATTCTATTCAAACACTATATAAACCAACTATTTCTTCTGCTCCAGGCAGCGTGTCTCAAGTAAGAGAATGTACTAATGATTTAATGAGAATAGGAAAGACTAAAAATATTCCATTGTTTATTGTTGCTCATGTAACTAAACAAGGGGAATTGGCTGGACCAAGAGTTCTTGAACATATGGTTGATACAGTTCTATATTTTGAAGGAGAACGAACACAAGAATTTAGAATACTAAGAACCATAAAAAATCGTTTTGGAACTACTAGTGAAATCGGTGTGTTTGAAATGAGGGAAAGTGGTCTTGAGGAAGTAAATGATGCATCTTCAGTATTTTTACAAGAAAAGTCTATGCAGCAGGAAGGATCAGTAGTCATTGGAATAGTTGAAGGAAGTAGACCTATTTTAGTAGAAATTCAAGCTTTAGCAAGTGAGACTAAAGCTGTGATGCCACGTAGAACTGCAGTAGGTGTCGATAACCAAAGATTAAGTTTGATATTAGCAGTATTAGAAAAAAAACTAAAGGTACCCTTTTATAACAGTGATGTATATGTTAATGTGGTAGGCGGACTTAACATTGACGGTACATATGGAGATTTAGGGATAGTTCTAGCATTAATATCTAGTGTCAAAGCAAAGGAAATTAAAATAGAAAACTTATTAGTTATAGGAGAAGTAGGATTAACTGGAGAGGTTAGACCTATAGCTCATGCAGAGAAAATTATAAATGAAGCAATAAAGATGGGCTTTACTAATGTAATACTGCCAAATAAAAATAAAGTTAAAATAACTAATAGGGGTATAAATTTAATTGGTGTGGATACAGTTAGGGAAGCAGTGGCAAAGATTTTTTAATAGTATGTAAGAGTATATTAAATTGTTAAATTAACAATGGAGGGAAATAATGAGGGAACAAGAGCAAAAGGAACTTATGGAAATACTAAAAATTATGTCCCCAGGAACCCTACTAAGGGAGGGATTAGATAATATATTAAGAGCTAAAACTGGAGGATTAATAGTATTAAGTGATAGTAATGCTATATTAGATATGGTAGATGGAGGATTTTCAATAAAATCAGAGTATACTCCAGCATATATATATGAACTAGCAAAGATGGATGGAGCCATAGTGATAAGTAGTGACCTAAAGAGGATATTATATGCTAATACACAGTTGATGCCCAATCCATCTATAACTACTCAAGAAACTGGAACTAGGCATAGAACAGCTCAAAGAGTTGCAAAGGAAACTGGGGATATAGTAGTAGCTATATCTCAAAGACGGAATATAATCACTGTATATAAAGATGATATAAAATATGTCCTTAGAGAAAGTAGTGAGGTATTAGCTAAGGCTAATCAAGCTATTCAAACCCTAGAAAAATATCAGTTAGTTTTAGAAAGAGTAATAAGTAATCTAAATTTACTGGAGTTACAAGATTTATCAACTCTTTTAGATGTAGTCACAGCAATACAGAGAAATGAAATGGTAATGAGAATAGTTTGTGAGATAGAAACGTACATATGTGAACTAGGGAATGAAGGTAGACTTATATCTATGCAATTAGGAGAATTAATCAAGGGGGTTGAACAGGAGGGCGTACTTCTTGTGAGAGACTATTGTAGTGACGCTGAAAAATATCTTGATGTTTATAAGAATATTGAAAAGTTATCAGCTATAGAGTTATTGGATCTTGATATGATAGCTAAGGTATTAGGATATGGTGGAGTTCCTTTAGTTGATAATTTAATATCTACTAAAGGATATAGAATATTAAACAAAATACCTAGATTACCATCTGTAATCATAGAAAATCTGATAAAACATTTTGGAGAGCTTCAAGAGGTAATGAAAGCATCTTATGATGAATTAGATTTAGTTGATGGAGTAGGAGAAGCTAGGGCTAAAACCACAAAAAATGGTCTAAGAAGATTAAAAGAGAAATTTATATTAGATAAACAAATATAGCACAAAACAATAAAGTTTGTGCTATATTTGTTATCTTAAATTGATTTTATCGAAGGTAGTTATGTTTTTGTATTCAGTTAGAAGTACATCATATAAATTTATATCTAAACTATTGCATAAGGAAGTTATATAGAATAAGTGATTGCCTATTTCTCTTTCGATGATTTTACGGCAATTATCACATAACTCTCCTTGTATATGAGAACTAAGAGGTATTTCTAAATCATCTAAGGTTAATTTATCTATTGTATTTTCCTTATCATCGTCTAATGAATAATTTATACCCTGCTTTTCAGCTTTAATTTTAACGCAACCGCAACTAGTAACAGCCTTCACTACGGATCTGTTAACTCTACTTTCAGACTCCTGCAATTTGCTTAGTATGTCGAGTATACTTTTATGTCTTAATAAAGAACTGTCTACAGAATTTTGAAATTCATCAAATATTAGATCCTTCATAACTTTCACTCCTTTATAAATAAAGTTACTTACTTGGAATACCTTTATTTATATAATATATCAATATTACTATTATTCATAGGGGGTAATTTTACTGTTAATAATTTATTTTATGACAAAATGTAGAAAATGTGAGAATTAAGAAATATAATTTTCATATTCATCATTGCTATTTTTAAAATAATTTTTAAATTATTCATTTAGAATATCAAATATTTAAAATGTTAATATTATATATAGTTAATCAAATTTTAGTTAATATTCTAATAATCCATTGAAATGTAATTAGTGATAATATATATTTAACTTAGTAGGATATTATGGAGAAAATTTGTAAATAATCACAATATAGGTTAAAAAAATCAAGGAGGTGCTGTGGTGTTAAAGAAAATATTAAGGGTTTTGTTTACCTTAATAGGAGGAACATTAGGATATTTTTTAGGTGCATGGGGAAATTCTACGGAACTTTTACCTAAGTTAGGAATAAACAATACAGGTTTTATTTCAATAATATTTGTTGTATTATGTATTATTTTTATCGGACTTATATTTTATTTTATTTCGCCTTTTATAAATTCAGGAATTGTTAAAGCTATGGAATACTTAGAAAGGTCGGCTCAAAAGATTCCAATAGTAGATATTGTATTTGCAGGTATAGGAGCTTTAATTGGACTTATAATATCAGTATTATTATCTGTGCTTATTAGAGTGGATTCAATAATAATAACCATAATATCCGTTATTGTAACGGTAATAATTACTGTTCTATTTGCAGATATATGCGTAAGAAAAAAGGATGAAATTATACATGTGTTTACAAGCTTTAAAAAGCCTGGAGCTAATAAGGACGGTAAGACAAAGAATGCTAGTGATAAGTTAAGCCCTAAGGTGTTAGACACATCAGTTATAATTGATGGAAGAATATTTGATATATGCCAAAGTGGTTTTATTGAAAATACTTTAGTAATTCCAACCTTTGTTTTAGATGAGCTTAGACATATTGCAGATTCCTCAGATTCTTTAAAAAGGACAAAAGGAAGAAGGGGATTAGATATACTTAATAAAATACAGAAAGAGTTAAGTATAGATGTAGAAATATGGGAAGGCGATTTTGAAGATATTAAAGAAGTAGATGTTAAATTACTTAAACTTGCTCAATTATTAAGTGGAAAGGTAATTACTAATGATTATAATTTAAATAAAGTTGCAGAGCTTCAGGGAGTTCCTGTATTAAATATTAATGAGTTGGCAAATGCTGTAAAACCTGTTTTACTACCAGGAGAAGTTATGAAAACACAGGTAATTAAAGATGGAAAAGAATCAGGTCAAGGGGTTGCATATTTAGATGATGGAACTATGATTGTCATTGAAGAAGGTAGAAAATATATTGGTGAAAATATATTGGTAGTAGTTACTTCAGTACTTCAAACAGCAGCGGGAAGAATGATATTTGCAAAACCAAAGGAGCAATAGTTTTTACTAAGAAAGATCTAAGCGCTAATTATGATTAGTTTAAGGTTAATTTATTGGAGGAATTATGAGAAAAAATACAGCGATAATATTGGCTGCAGGACAAGGAAAAAGAATGGGAGCAAATGTAAATAAGCAGTTTTTGACTTTGGCAGGAAAACCGGTACTATATCATACTATAAAGGCTTTTTCTGACAATGAAAATATAGATGATATTATAGTTCTGTGTGCCGAAGATGAAATGGAGTACTGTAAAAAAAATATAATTGAAAAATATGACCTTAAAAAAGTTAGAGCTTTAGTAAAAGGTGGCAAGGAAAGACAAGACTCTGTATACAATGGATTAAAGGCAATAGAATCCTGTGACATAGTACTAATTCATGATGGGGCTAGACCATTTGTTGCTGACAATATAATAAATGATGGTGTTATTAATGCTAAAAAATATGGTGCATGTACCTGTGGAGTTAAATCAAAGGATACAATAAAAATTAAGGATAAAGAAGGGTTTGCGAAGGAAACCTTAAATAGAGAGGAGACTTTCATAGTTCAAACGCCTCAGTGTTTTAAGTATGATATAATACTTAACTGCCATGAGGAGTTAAAAAAGACTAAATTTGAAGTTACTGATGATGCTATGATTGTTGAAAAATTTAATAAGAAGGTATATCTTTATGAGGGTAGTTATTTAAATATAAAGCTTACAACTCCAGAAGATATGATAATTGGAGAAAATATTTTAAAAAATAAAAAATAAAATATAAATATGTAGGCAATATTTAAATATGTATGATATAATGATATTTATTAAAATTTAATATTAATATGTGATGAGGAAGAATAGTAGAAACACACCCACAGAGAGAAAATTCACCGGCTGAAAGATTTTCACACGTTTTGAACCTGCTTCTGAGCAGTAGTTTTAACTACCGGCATGAGCCGTTATGAAATGAAGTATAAATTTTAGGTGGTACCGCGATAGAATTCGCCCTAATTAGGGTGGGTTCTATTTTTTTATTAAAAAATATAATTACGAGGTGAATGGAAGATGAAGTTATCAAAGATGTTAATAAGTACATTAAGAGAAGTTCCAGGTGAAGCAGAGATAGCAAGCCATCAACTTATGTTAAGAGCTGGAATGATAAGAAAATCAGCTACAGGAATATACACTTTCATGCCAAATGGAGTTAGAGTGTTAAAAAATGTAGAAAATATAGTTAGAGAAGAAATGGATAGAGCAGGTGCTCAAGAATTTTTAGCTTCTGCACTTATACCAGCGAATCTATGGCAAGAATCTGGAAGATGGGATGTATTTGGACCAGAAATGTTTAGACTTAAAGATCGAAATGGAAGAGATTTTTGTCTTGGACCAACCCATGAAGAAATATTTACAGATCTAGCTAGAAATGAAATTAAATCTTATAAACAATTACCTTTAAATCTTTATCAAATTCAAACAAAATATAGAGATGAAAGAAGACCTAGATTTGGAGTTATGAGATCAAGAGAATTCATAATGAAAGATGCCTATAGTTTTGATAAAGATAATGAAGGATTAGATGTATCTTACATGAAGATGTATGAAGCATATAATAAGATATTTACTAGATGTGATTTAGAATTTAGCGCTGTTGAAGCAGATTCAGGAGCTATGGGAGGGTCAGGTTCAGCAGAGTTTATGGTTAAATCTGATATAGGAGAAGATGAAATAGCTTTCTGTACTAGTTGTAACTATGCTGCTAATACAGAAAAGGCTACATCTAAGTTAGAAGAAGTAGAGAGAGAAGTAGAACAGGAGTTAAAAAAGACAGAAACTCCTAATGTAAGAACAATAGAGGAACTAGTAACCTTCTTTAATACTAACGATAAGAAGTTTGCAAAAACTCTAATATATAAAGCTGATGATAAAGTTGTTGGGGTAATGGTTAGAGGAGATAGAAGTTTAAATGAAACAAAGGTTTCTAATGCATTAGGTGGAGTTATGGAACTAGAAATGGCTGATGCAGAAACCGTGTTAAACGCTACATCAGCAGAAATAGGATTTGCAGGTCCAATTGGGTTAAAAGTAGATATACTGCTTGTGGATGAAGAAGTTACTAGAATGAGCAATTTCATAGTTGGTGCCAATGATACAGGATATCATTATGAAAATGTAAATTATGAAAAAGACTTTAAAGGTATAGTAGGGGACTATAAGCTTGTATCAGAAGGAGACATGTGCCCTAAGTGTGGAAGTCCAATAAATATTAGAAGAGGTGTAGAAGTTGGGCATATATTTAAGCTTGGAACTAAGTATTCAGAATCCATGGGAGCTAACTATTTAGATGAAAATGGTAAGTCTGTACCTTTAGTAATGGGATGTTATGGAATCGGTGTTAATAGAACTGTAGCAGCTATAATTGAACAGCACCATGATGAAAATGGAATCATTTGGCCAATGGCTGTTGCACCATATAAAGTAATAATAATGCCTGCTAATGTTAAGAATGAGGGACAAATGAAGATGGCAGAGAAAATTTATGAAGACCTAAAGTCCAGAGGAATAGATGTACTTTTAGATGATAGAAATGAAAGAGTTGGAGTTAAGTTTAAGGATTCTGATTTAATCGGAATTCCAATAAGAGTAACAGTAGGTAAAAAAATAGTAGAAGATATAGTTGAATTTAAGCTAAGAAAAAATCAAGATATTGAAGAAGTGAATATGGAAGATGTAGTATGTAGAATAGAAAAAGAATTTTTAGCAAATAATTTAAAATTTTAATCATTTGTTATAAAGTAAATTATTTCATTGTAAGTAAATAGGACTGTATTAATAAAATATAGTCCTATTTTACTATAGTTTTTAATATTGGTTTATTGGAAGGCTCTGTGGTTAATCAAAGTGATAAAATTTGGAGAGAATTTATATTTTCATATAATATATATATATTAAACTATTTATATATGTTAATAGGAAACTATATAAATATATAACTAGTTAACTAGTTGTTGTGGACTCAAGGGTTTCAGAGATTTTGTTATTTTGAAAGAAGTAAAAATAGCCAATGATATTCTATCACTGTAATTTTCGACAGAGCCTATTAGAAATAGAAGAAAAAGATGAAGACAGTCAATAATTAGGGCTTTTAATAACTATATTTTTTAATAATTTATTAATAAGAATTGTGTTAGGAAAAAGATAGATTTGACTATGAAATCTTGAAAATATATAATTATTATGGTTAATGATTATAATAGGATTTATCTCATTAAGGAGAAAAATATGGAATTTAATTTATTGAAAGAAAAATTTAGTGCAAAAGAAGCACATTTAATAAACCCATTAACGCTTGCATTTATAGGTGATGCTGTGTATGAAGTGTTTATAAGAACCTATTTATTAGGCGAAAATAAATCAATGAAAGTACAGCAGTTGCATTTAAAAACTGTTAATTTTGTCAAAGCAAAATCACAGAGTAATTATGCAAAATTAATTTTAGATATGTTTGACGAAGAGGAAATGTCAGTTTTTAAGAGAGGAAGAAATACTAAATCTAGTGCTCCTAAGAACGCAGATGTTGGTGAGTATAGGTGGGCAACAGGATTTGAAGCTGTAATAGGATATTTGTACATTTCAGGAAAGAATGACAGATTAAATTATTTGCTTAATAAAATTATTGAAATGAGTGATAATAATGATAAAGGTTAAACTTATGGAGTTTACTCCAAATCCAGAAAAAGTAGTAGCTGCAGCAGCTAAATTATGTTATAGTTCAGTAGGAATTGAGGAAATAACAGAAGGATTAGATGAAGAAACTACAAGTAAATTTATAAAAATGTTGAATAGTTATGGTCATAACTCTCCAGTGGAACATGTAAGTTTTACTTTTGGTATTGAAGGTGTATCCAGAAGCTTAACGCATCAATTGGTTAGACATAGAGTGGCTTCTTATTCTCAGCAAAGTCAAAGATATGTTAAGCTAGATGCTTTTGAATATATAATTCCACCATCTATAGCAAAAGATGAAAAGTGTAAGGCTATCTTTATAGAGGCTATGAGAAAAGATCAAGAAGACTATGATAAATTAGTAGAAGTGCTTAAAGTTTCTAATTTAGATGTGTATATTAAAGAACATAAAGCAAGAAAAAAGTGTGAAGAAATTACAGAAAAAGAGCTGAAATCATTAAAGTCCAAAGCTGAAAAAAGTGCTATTGAAGATGCTAGATATGTATTTCCTAATGCATGTGCAACTAAAATTGTAGTTACAATGAATGCTAGGGAGCTTATGCATTTCTTTAGTCATAGATGCTGTACGAGAGCTCAATGGGAAATAAGAGATTTAGCAGATGCCATGGTTAAGGAAGTAAAAAAAGTAGCACCGAATTTATTTGACGGATGCGGTCCTAGTTGTGTAAAGGGAAGCTGTTCAGAAGGAGCTATGACTTGCGGTAAGGCTATAGAAATAAGAAATAAGTACTTATCTATATAAAAATGTAAATAGATATAGGAATAGATGATAGGAGTGATATAAGGATGGAAGATAAAAGACAAGGTAGTAAAAGTGCTAGGCCTAAGCGTATAGGGAAAAATAGAAGAGATAACAATAGATTTGTAGGTGATATAAATAGTGAAAGAAGAAATAATCAATCCTACAGAAATGAAAATATACAAAGTAATGTAAAAGTTGAAAATTTCAATACAACCTCAAGAGAGGATATGATTGAAGGTAGAAATGCAGTTATTGAAGCTCTAAAATCTGATAGAACTATAGAATATATAATGATAGCACAAGGAGATACTAAAGGATCTATAAGTGTAATTACAGCGTTAGCTAAAGAAAAATCCGTAGTAGTTAAATATGTGGATAGAGCAAAATTAGATGGTATAAGTGAAACGGCTGCACATCAAGGGGTAATTGCAATAGTAACTCCATATAATTATTGTGGTATAGTAGATATAATTAATAATGCTAAGGAAAAAGGGGAGGATCCGTTTATATTAGTATTAGATGAAATTGAAGATCCTCATAATTTTGGTTCTATAATAAGAATAGCAGAAGTTTGTGGAGTGCATGGGATAATAATTCCAAAAAGAAAAAATGTAGGAGTTACACCTACTGTTTATAAAACTTCGGCTGGAGCTACAGAATACATAAAAATTGCTAAAGTTACAAATATAAATGTAGCTATAGATGAACTGAAGGAATCTGGGGTATGGGTATATGGAGCAGATATGCATGGGACTCAATACTGCTACGATTCAGATTTAAAAGGGCCTATCGCTTTAGTCATAGGAAGTGAAGGAAAGGGTATTTCAAAGCTGACTAAATCAAAGTGCGATGTATTGGTTAAAATACCTATGGTAGGAAAGGTTAATTCATTAAATGCATCAGTAGCATGTGGAATGATAGCTTATGAAATATTAAAACAAAGATTGAAGTAGAGTAAATGGGGTATAGAGTTGAAGCAAATTTTTGTGGATGGGTATAATGTAATTAATAGCTGGCCAGAATTAAATACTATAAAAGACTATAGTTACGAAGCTGCAAGAAATAAGCTTATTGACTTACTTCTTAACTATGCGGCCTTTAAAGGATGCAGAATAACACTGGTATTTGATGCACATATGGTAAAGGGAAGTATAGAAAAGAAGGATAGAAAAGGAAATTTGACTATAGTTTTCACAAAGCATGATGAAACTGCGGATAGTTATATAGAGAGGACTGTAAACCATATAGGGAGAAAATCAGAGGTCTATGTTGTAACCTCTGATTCTCTAGAGCAACAACTAATATTTCAAAGAGGTGCCAATAGAGTGTCATCTCTAGAGTTTTACAGTTGGATCGAGGAAGCAAATAGAAAGATATCTAGGCAGTGTGAAAATAAGAGTTTTCACAATAAAAATCTTTTTGAAGAAGCTATAGATAAAGAAATAGCAGAAAAGCTAGAAAAGATAAGGAGAAGCCGATAATATATCTTGACTATCTAAATTTTGTTAATGTATAATTCTAATTAAGGTCATTTATGCTTTGGAGGGGATATTGTTGGGAAATACAAGTGGCAATGATGAGTTAAACTCCATATTTACGGATAAAAAAGATGAAGAGATAGTAGCTATGGCTAAGTCAGGAAATAATAGAGCCTTAGAATACCTACTTTGTAAATATCAGAACTTTGTGAAAGCTAAAGCAAAATCATATTTTTTGATTGGAGCAGACAAAGAAGATATATATCAAGAAGGTATGATTGGTTTATTCAAAGCTATAAGAGATTTTAAGGATGATAAGTTAGCATCTTTTAAAGTTTTTGCAGAATTATGTATAACAAGACAGATAATAACTGCTGTAAAAACTGCCACAAGACAAAAACATATTCCACTGAATACTTATATATCACTGAATAAGCCTATATATGACGAAGAATCAGATAGAACTCTATTAGATATATTATCAGGTATAAGGGTATCTGATCCAGAAGAGTTGATAATAGATAGGGAAGAGATGGAGAGTATAGAAAGTAAGATAGAAGAAGTATTGTCAGGATTAGAAATGGAAGTTTTAAATTCTTATCTTGATGGTAAATCTTATCAAGAAATTGCCAGTGATTTAGATAGGCAAGCAAAATCTATTGATAATGCACTTCAGAGGGTAAAACGTAAACTTGAAAAGTGTTTAGAACAAAGATGAAACCGTATTGACAAACAAAAAAAAATCATATATAATAAGAAACTGATAAAATTATTTTAAAATGAATACATTATGTATTGAATGCTCATATAGCTCAGTAGGTAGAGCGTCACCTTGGTAAGGTGGAGGTCACCGGTTCAATCCCGGTTATGAGCTCCAGTTATTTTGCAACACACGTGGATAAGT
>Ga0213825_1000811_pt1 | contig 22567 bp, 21 predicted proteins | sample MC6MC0900MG_FD_179896 | JGI IMG/M metagenome (GOLD analysis project Ga0213825, IMG submission 179896) | Enriched soil aggregate microbial communities from Iowa State University, Ames, United States - MC6-MC0900-MG | ecosystem: Environmental > Terrestrial > Soil > Unclassified | place: USA: Iowa... | reverse complement strand
TACTGATTTTTTATTATATTTCTACTATACAGTGAAAAGTAGGTGAATTTTAATTATTTTTAGTATAAAATTTGGTATAAATATTGAAATTTTTTAAAAACTATCATAATATGTATGTAACTAGAGTTTAATACATATTATGTTAAGGGTAAAAGGGGTATTTAGGGGGATATATGAAGATGAAAAGGGGTAAGAAGGCATTATTAATTATTTCAGTTATAATAATTATCATATTGGTATGTATGGGACTATCTGGGGAGAAACTTAGTCCTAATGAGGAAGCTGAAATTATAAAAGACAGATTAATGCCTTTAAGTACTTTAGAGGTTGGCAATGGCTTTGAAGATTTAAGAGGGTTAAAAGATATATTAAAGGATAAACAAATTATAGCCTTAGGGGGATCAACCTATGGTACAAAGGAGTTCTTCCAAATTAAGCATCGTATGTTGGAATTTTTAGTAGAGGAAATGGGGTATAGAACCTTTGCTATAGATGTGGATTTTGGAAGAACTGCATTAATTAATAATTATATATTGAATGGGGAAGGCAATGCTGAAAATATAGTGAAACAAACAAAGATAAATGGAGGTTATTCTTGGTCAGCTAAGGAATCTTTGGAGTTAATAGAATGGATGAGAAAGTACAATGAAGATTCTAATCACCAGGAAAAAATTAAGTTTTATGGTATTCAAGTTACTGAGATAGATGATAGTTCAAATTTTGTATTAAATTATTTAAGAGGTGTGGATGAAGGCTTATACAACGAATTTGGAGAGCAACTAGAGGAAGTGAAAAGAAGGCCTGTGAGGACTATACCTACAAGTGAATTAAGAAACGAGCAGGAAAAGGTAGAACTTCTAGCTAGTAAATTTAATGAAAAGAAAGAAGAATTTATAAAAGATACCTCAGAAGGGGAGTATGAAGAGGCTTCGAAATATCTTCAGAATATCCTTAGAAGCTTAGAATTAGCTATATACAGTGGACCAGAGCATAACATTAAGGAAGCTTTGAATATGGAAGGAAAATATTTAGCTGATAACGTTAAATGGATTCTAGATCGTGAGAGTAAAAATGGAAATGATAAAATAGTTCTTTGGAGTGGAAATCAATATATAAGCAATATTTCTAATGATTATAAAAGCATGGGGTATAATCTAAAGGATATGTATAAAGATAAATATTATTCATTAGCCTTAGAATTTCATCAGGGTAGCTTTGGAGCGTATACTATAGACAGTAGTGGGGTAAGTAGTGAATATGAAACTTATACCATAGAAGAAGGGAATCCTTGCTTATTTTCTAATTTATTTAATCTAACAGAAATACCAAATAGTTTTATAGATTTTAAGTCCTCAGCACAAGATAAGAAGGTTAAAAAAATATTATCATCTTCAACACTAATGCATAACATTATTTTTTATAATGGATATGAAGAAGAATATTACACAAATTTAAAGCCTATGGATGCCTTTGATGGGTTAATATTTATTAGAGATACTAATGCTATAAGTAAATTAAAATAGGATTAAACAAAAAAATAAAAAATAGATGTACAGCTTGTACATCTATTTTTTATTTGAATTAGTCTTGAACTGGAGCACCAACTGGGCATGCGCTAGCACAAGCACCACATTCGATACAAGAATCAGCATCGATAACGTATAATCCATCTCCTGCACTTATGCAGCTTACTGGGCATTCAGCTTCGCAAGCACCACATGAGATACAAGTATCTGCTATTTTATAAGCCATGAAAAAAACCCCCTTTACTATTAAATCATGATTATCATACCATATTATGATATAATAATAAAGAGTAAATATATCTAAATATATTAAAATACATAAGAAATAAATAAGTTTTATAGTTAATAAATGAATTAATTAAAGTAAATGTAAAATATATTAACATTTATTTAAATTAATTCATTTTATAGATATAGAACTAGTGTTATAAAAGAACAAATGTTAAAATAACTACAACGGAAATTAAAGAAATTTTATGAGGTATGAAAATGAAACTAAATGGAAAAGTGGTAGTAATTACAGGAGGAACAAGAGGCATTGGTAAGGGAATAGCTGTAGAATTTGCTAAAGAAGGAGCAACATTAGTGCTTAACTATTTTAATGATGATGAAAGAGCTAAGGAGACTTTAAATGAAATTAGGTCCATGGGAAACTATTGTATTTTATTTAAAGGAGATGTAAGTAATTATAACTTTTCTAAGGAATTAATTGAGTATACCATAGAGAAATTGGGAAAAGTAGATGTATTAGTGAATAATGCAGCTATTTCTAAAATAGGATTATTTATGGATGAATCAGAAGAAGATTTTGATAAAATTATGTCTGTAAATTTTAAGTCAGTATTTAATACTACAAACTCTGTAGTTAATCATATGATTTCAAAAAAAGAAGGTAGCATAATTAATATATCATCAGTTTGGGGAGGTGAAGGAGCTGCCTGTGAAGTTTTATATTCTGCATCAAAGGGAGCTATAAATTCTTTTACAAAGGCTTTAGCTAAGGAACTGGCATTAAGTAATATAAGAGTAAATGCCATAGCACCAGGTGTTATTGAAACTAAGATGAACATGTGGATGCAAGAGGAAGAAAGATTAGAATTAACAGAGGAAATACCCATGGGGAGATTTGGAAGTGTATCAGAAGTGGGAAGAGCTGCTGTATTTTTAGCTAGTAAGGATAGTAGCTATATTACAGGAGAAATACTAAATGTAAATGGTGGCTTTTAAATTTAATATTTAAAATAGGTAATAAATGTTCCAATTGCATATTATAATGATTATTAAATTCATACATATAGAAAGGAATTAGAATTTATGAATAGTGTTGAGATGAAAACATTAATAAAAGTTATATTTGTATGTATACTTTTATTTATATTTTCTCCATTGATTTTTGGAGTTTTAGGAATTGTATTTAAAGGAATCTTATGGCTTATTCTAGGGATTGTAATTATAATTACCCTTAGTATAATGTATTTAAAATATAAGGTGAAAAAGGAAACAAATAAATTTTATTCTTCTCAAGAAAATGTAAGACCACAAGGTAGTAACAGTGACAATGTAACTTCAGACTCAGAATCCTATATAGACTATAGTGATTCTACCATTGTAGATGTGGAAGAGTATGAAGAAAGTGATAGTAAGGAAGAATAATTAAAGATAAAACTTTAATACATGATAAAATAAATAATTAATAACAAGAAGCACCGATAATAATTTATTTTACTATTGGTGCTTTTGTATATTAGAGGTGGATATAATGAAGAAAATATTATTAATTGAAGATGAAGAACATATAAGAAAATTTGTAAAGATAAGCCTTAAGAGAGAGGGCTTTGAGGTAGTAGAAGCAGAAACTGGAGAGCTTGGTATTGAAGAGGTTGCAAAGGAAAGTCCTGATATTGTAATACTTGATATAATGCTTCCTGGAATTGATGGATATAAAGTATGTGAAATTTTAAAAAAAAATTATCCACAGATGGGAATAATAATGCTTACTGCAAGAGCACAAGATGGGGATAAAATTATGGGATTAGAGTTTGGTGCAGATCATTATATTATAAAGCCCTTTAACCCATTAGAGCTTATAGCTATTATTAAATCTTTACTTAGAAGAATGGAACTAGGAAATAGTCTTAAGAGTAGAGAAGTTATATCTGGAGCATTTAAAATAGATTTAGATAGTAAGGTACTATATAAAAATGGAGTAGAGATAGAATTAACCCCTAAAGAATATATGCTTATGAAAATATTTATAGAGAATCCTAATAAAGCATTTAATAGAGATGAACTTCTAGATATGGTATGGGGATATAATTATATAGGAGAAAATAAAATTATTGATGTAAATATAAGACGTATTAGAAGTAAGATTGAAGATAACTCATCTAAACCTAAATATATTGAAACTGTATGGGGAACAGGATATAAGTGGAGGGAAGACTAAGTGAAATCCATAAAAACTAAGATATCTAGTAGCAATATAATTGTTATAGTTATAACTGTTTTAATAGTTCAAATCATGATTTACATAGCTGTAAAGGGATACTACTATAGTAATCTAAAGGATACTATATATGGACAAATTAAGATATCATCAGATTTTTATAATACATATTTATCTTCAAATACTGTAAAAGAAAATATCTTTAATGATAATGATACCTTTTGGAGTAATACGGACTGTAGAGTTCAAATAATAGACTTAGAAGGCAATGTTATTATGGACTCTTTGGGATATATTTCTAAGGAGAAAATATTAACTAAAGAGGTTAAATTAGCATTTGGTGGTAATACACAGGGAGAGGCTACAACATATCAAAACGAAAATAACAATGAGAAAATTATAAGTGTGGCATATCCACTTTTTTATGACACAGATGTAGATGGAGTATTAAGATTTAGTGCTTCTACTGAAGGGATAGATAAAAGTATAAGAGAAATATTATTTATAATAATTTTATTAGGATTATTAGTCATTCTCATTTCTTCCACCATAAGTCTATTTATTTCTAATAGTGTGATGAAACCTTTAAAATTAGTTTGTGTAGGAGCTGAAAAAATGGCTAAGGGTAACTTTAATGAGAGTATACCTAAATACTCTAAGGATGAGATAGGTAATTTAGCTGATACCTTAAATTATATGTGTGAGGAAATATTAAAAAATGAGAGATTAAAAAATGAATTTATATCATCTGTATCTCATGAACTTAGAACTCCTCTAACTTCAATTAAGGGATGGGCAATTGTGCTAGAGTCATCAGACTTAGAAGACAAAGAAGAGGTAAGAGAGGGACTTAAAATTATAGAATCAGAAGTTGAGAGATTAACTTATTTAGTAGAGGAATTACTGGATTTCTCAAAATTAATTTCAGGAAAGATTACCTTAAGAAAAGAAATGGTAAATGTAGATGAATTCACTCAATATATATTAAGACAATTAGAGCCTAAATTATTATCTAGAGGAATAGATGTAGAGTTTAAATCAGAAGAAGTTAAACCTATAGAAGTTGATAAAAATAGGATGAAGCAAGTTTTAATAAATATTTTAGATAATGCTATAAAATTTTCACCTAATGACTCGAAAATAGTAATTAGCATAATGGAAGATAATAAATATTTAACTATATCAATTAAAGATCATGGTTATGGAATTTCCAAAGAAGATTTACCTCATGTAAAAGAAAAGTTTTATAAGGGAAGAAATATAAATGCAAGCAATGGAATAGGACTTTCCATATGTGATGAGATCATAACTCAGCATGAGGGAATTCTAGAAATAAAGAGTGGATTACAAAAGGGGACAGAGGTTATTATAATGTTACCTAAAGGAGAAGTGGAATGAAAAGATTATTAAGCATAATGGTAACTTTTGTGTTAGCACTTGTTCTTACGGGATGTAATAAATTTAATATAGAAGTAAGGAAACCTAATAGTGATCCTATTCTAAATGGACAATGGAAGGTTCAAAGCTATGTAGGAGTTACAGAGGATGAAGTAGAGAATTGTAATTTAGTAGGCAGTATAGTTAGTTTTAGTAATGAAGAAGTATTTATGTTTGATAAAGCATATAAGAAAATAACCTATAAGGCAAAGGTAGTAGATGGCAAAGAATACATTTATAATACTATAGGATTTATACCTGACTATCTAAAGGATAGCAAAGATATAGAGGTAGTTACTATATCTTCTGAGAATACATATTTAAAGGAAGTTATGGTTGTAGATGGAGGAATACTAATAATACAAGATGATTTTCTACTCTATCTTGAAAAGATAGAGGATAATCCTATGAGTAATATTAAGCAGGAAGTAGACAGGGAAGAAGTAGTAAGTGACGAAAAAATTAGTAGTGGAGTATTAATAGGACTTAAAGATAAAACAGATGAAGGCTTCAGTTATAGAACTCTTTGGATAGCCTATGATGGAGAAAAAATATCTAGCCAAGAGGTGCCATTTTTACTTCTGCCACGCACAAATGGATTTTTTAAGGTTCTAGTTAATAGGACTAATAATGAAATGAGCTATAAAGATAATATAGAATTTATATTTTTAAATTCTAGCCCTTCTGAAAAGCAATCTACTATAAAAGGGGATAAGGAATCAAATATAAATATATCAAAGGAAATAACCTTCATAGGAAATGATTATATAAGTATTAGAACTAAAGAAGAAGGTGAGGGACATAAGTTAGAAAACTTAGGAACCTATTTAATTGATACTATGAATACAGCCGGAAAAGGAGCTGTATCCCTAGGAAATATTAGTGAACAGAGAAATATGACCAAATTTAATAATGAATCACAAGGGCTTTTTATAGAGGATATAAATACATTTACTAATGTTTCTATTAAGAGAAATCAAGGTAGATGGGGATTTTATACTATAAATAGTAATAAGGATGATGAAAGTAGCGAAAATAATATAGATATACCTTTAAAGGTGTCAAAAAATGTGGCTAGGTATGATAGACTATTTACATCATGGCAAGGGATAAAAAATCAAGTACCGTCGGCAGTAGATGCTATATCATCTCCTAATAAGAATATGGCTATTATAAAAACAAAATCAAATTTATATGCATATAGGATAGTGAATGGAAAGATGAGTGAATCACCAGAACTGACAATTTCTTTGAATGATGATGAAGAGATAGTTATGGCAGAATGGGCCATGGCAGAATATGTAGGATATTGGACAGAACAAGTGAATTCATTACTTAAGTCAAATAAATAGTGGAGTATATAAACCAAGTAAAAGCCAGGCAATAATTTGCCTGGCTTTTTAGTTATCTTATATAATTTTAGCTACATCCAGTGGTTGTTCCACAATCTTGGCAAACCTTACATGTACCATTTCTCACTAAGTTTGTGCTTGAACAGTTTGAACAAACCTCAGAGTAAATACGCTCACCTTTGATTTCCGATTTTTCATGTCCAATAGAAGTAGTAGATACTTCATTGTGTTGGATTGTGGCTTTTACCACATCCTCAGGATTAGGCTTAATTTGGCAACGAGAATAGTCACCAAGCTCAATATCTATAACCTTACTGATTAAGTCAGAGATAGAGCTAACATGCTTAATATAAGGATGTTTTTGAACAAATCCATATGGCTCATATTTTTGACCTCTAAGCATTTTAGCGATATCTGCTGCAGGAACATGATATTGCAGCATTACAGAAATAGATTTAGAAAGAGAATTCAATAGTCCAGTTATTATAGTTCCTTCTCTATCAGTTGTTATATAGATTTCAGAAATTTCTCCATTTGTTCTTCTATTAACTGTAGTATATATTTTAACATCATCTATTTGAGCAGGATGAGTAGTTCCAAATCTAATACCAATAGGTTTTTCACGAGTAAATACAGTAGATGCAGTACCTTGTTTTTGTAGTTCTTTAGCTTTAGATAAAAGCTCTTGGTAAGTTAGTTTTTCTAAATCTGCATCATTTTCTTCTTCTAAAACTGTATTTAAAGGTTGACTAGCTTTGCATCCATCTCTATATAGAGAGATTCCTTTTACTCCAAGGTTCCAAGAATCAAGAACAACCTTTTTAAAGTCATCTACAGTAGCTGTTTTAGGTAGGTTTACTGTCTTAGAAACTGAACCAGATATTAGAGGTGTGATGGCAGCCATCATTAAAACGTGTCCCATAGGCTTAATATATCTCTCACCACTTCCACATTTGTTTGCTGTATCAAAAATGTGAAGATGTTCTTCTTTAAGATGAGGAGCTCCTTCAATCTTACCATCTATAATTTTTTCATACTCATATCCATTTTCATTAACCATTTCTTTTCTAAGAATATAATCTACTATGTCTTTAATTTCATCTTGTGAATATCCAAGATTATCAAGAGCATCTTCTATAATTGGATTTACTATAGTCATAAATCCACCACCAGATAATTTTTTATACACAAAGTGGGAGAAGTATGGCTCAATAGAAGTGGCGCCACAATCCATAGCAAAAGAAATTGTTCCAGTTGGAGCTATTACAGAAACTTGAGCATTTCTATATCCAAATTTTTCACCATACTCTACAGCTTCTTGCCAAAGAGTTTTTAAAAGTTCAGAAAGCTCAGCATTACCTTCTGCCTTAAGAATTTCATGATTAACTTTAACAGGGCTATAATGAAGGTCTTCGTATTCACTATCTAGAGCCCCTGCAACCCTACCATGGTTTCTTATTACTCTAAGCATTGCATCTTTATTAATATCATATTTTTCGAATGGTCCTACTTTTTCAGCCATAAGGGCAGAAGTAACATAAGAAGCTCCAGTAAGTACTCCTATTAGAGAAGCTGTTAATTGTCTAGCTTCTTCTGAATCGTAAGCATAACCCATTACCATAAGTAGAGAGGCTAAGTTTGCAATTCCAAGACCTGTTGTTCTGAACATATATGTTTTTCTTGCAATATCTTCTGTTGGGAATTGACCCCAGTGAACAGAGGATTCAAGCATAAGTTGTAGTAAAGATACCATATGAACATATCCATCTAAATCAAATACTTTACTGTCTTTGTCATAGAATTTATATATGTTAATCGAAGCTAAGTTACAAGATGTATCATCTAAGAAAGCATATTCACCACATGGGTTAGTAGAATTTAATCTATTATGCTTTGCACCGAAGTCTCCATCTTCACCACCAGGACATGTATGCCAAGCGTTGAAGGTGTCATCAAATTGAGGTGCTGGGTCAGCACATTGCCATGAAGCTAAGTTGAATTCATCCCATAGCTCACTAACTTTAACATCTTTATTAATTTTTTCATCTATTCTTCCCTTTAAAGTTATTACTTCATCTGGGTTTTCTGATAGATTTTCAACTTTTTTCATGAATTCATCGCTGAATCTTATAGAGTTATTACCGTTTTGACCAGATACAGTTTCATAAGCTTCCCCTTCAAAGGAAGCATCATATCCCATCTTGCCTAAAGCACGTACCTTATCTTCTTCTCTAGCTTTCCAGTTTATAAATTCTCTAATTTCTGGGTGATCTATATCAAGGCAAACCATTTTAGCTGCACGTCTTGTAGTTCCACCAGATTTTATAGTTCCAGCGTTTCTATCAAAGCCCTTTAAAAAGCTCATAACTCCTGAAGAAATTCCACCAGCTGAAAGCTTCTCGTCTTTAGCTCTAAGAGTTGAGTAGTTGGTTCCACATCCTGAACCACCCTTAAATAGTTTAGTTTCAGTTACATATTGCTCAGAAATTGAGTGAGGTCCTAAAAGTTTATCCTGTATAGATAAAATAAAGCAAGCAGAAGCTTGAGTTCTAGTATAGTTATCTACACTTTTAATAACTTTTTTTAAGTTCTCATCATAATAAAAATGACCTTGATGTTCACCAGTTATACCATAAGAAAGCTTTAATCCAGTATTAAACCATTGGGGTGAGTTTGGTGCATACATTTGATTTAAGAAACAATAAACTAATTCATCATATAGTATTGTAAACTCCTCATCGGTAGTTATTAAATCTTCATCCTTTAGAGATTCACACCAAAAATTAACTAATCTATGTGCCACCATTTTAAGACTATTTTCATAACCTACTTCATTAGGTACTAGAGCTCTTTTAAAATATTTAGAAGCAATTATATCACAAGCATTTTGTGAATAGTGAATTGGAAACTCTAAGTCCTTCATATCTACGAGAACGGTACCTTTTTTATAGTCTTTTAAAATTACATCAACTTTTTTCCACTGGAATAAATCGTATACTGTCAAATCTTTATTAGTCTCTAACTCTTTTGTGTAGTATCTTTTTATTATATTGCTAATACTCTTCATTATAAAAGCTAATCACACTGTTATGATTAGCAAGTCACCCCCTAAATACTTCATATACTATATATTGTGTTCGAAATGTGCCTTAGCACTATATGTTGTATTATATTATAAAAAAATTTTTCATACAACTATTGAAATTTCCATTAAACTGTGCTTATTAACACCTAAAACTAGCCTTAAATTAAGTAGATTTCAACACCTTAACCACTTTAACTGATTACCTAATAAAATTTTATGACAAAGTTATAAAATTTATTACAATTTAATATAATCTCATAATACATATGGAAAAATAAATACATAATTCAGTAATTACTTGATGAATAATAGAAAAAAATAAAATATTACACAATAGACTTTTAAATTATGGTATCATTACTTTATATAAAAAGATAATAATTATTGTTAAGTTCATATAAATTTATAAATTATTTTTTATAATTTTAGGGAATTTTAAAAGTTAAAATTAAGATTATAGAAATTTAAAGTACAAAGGATGGGATGAAAAATGATAAAAGCACTTAAAGGAAATACACCAATTATAGATGAAACATGCTTTATAGCAGAAAATGCAACGGTAATAGGAGATGTGACTATAGGAGAAAATACTAATGTATGGTATAGTGCAGTAATTAGAAGTGATATGGATACCACAACTATAGGAAAAAATACTAATATTCAAGAAAACTCTACTGTACATAACGATTTTGGAATATCAACTACTATAGGAGATAATGTAACTATAGGTCATAACTGTATAATTCATGGATGTAATGTAGGAAATAATGTGTTAGTAGGAATGGGCTCAATAATATTAAATGGAGCTGAAATTGGGGATAATACAATTATAGGAGCGGGAAGCCTTGTAACCCAAAACAAAAATATTCCAAGTGGAGTATTATGTATAGGAAGTCCAGCTAAGGTGGTAAGGGAGTTAACAGAAGAAGAAATTAAATCTATAAAATCTTCAGCTGAGCATTATGTAGACATGGGAAGAGAGCATAAAAAAATTCAAGAGTAAAAGAGTACCTCTGAAATAATAAAATTATGCTAGGAGAGATATATTTGATAAAGCTAGATGTAATCAAAAAAATGACTACAGAAGAAAAATATAAATACATGTTAATCCTCTTAGAAGGCCAGCTAAGTTCAGAAAAAGACATATATGCAAATATTTCTAATGCTTCTGCTATTATATATGCTATTTTTGATAAATTAAACTGGAGTGGATTTTACTTTGTAAGAAATGAAGAGCTTGTTCTAGGACCATTTCAAGGTCTACCAGCTTGCATTAGAATAGCTATAGGAAAAGGTGTATGTGGAACAGCGGTAGCAACTAAGAAAATTCAAAGAATAGATAATGTTCATGATTTTCCAGGACATATTGCATGTGATTCTGCATCAAATTCTGAAATAGTAATTCCAATAATAAAAAATGATGTAGTTTATGGAGTACTTGATATAGATAGTTATGAATTTAACACATTTGCGGAATTAGAAGAGAAATATTTAATAAAATTTGTAGATAAGCTTAATAAATATATTGATTGGAGTCAATTATAAATATAAGCAAAGCTTTTAAAGTAGATAGGAGAAAATAAATGATAGAATTAGGAAAGATTAATACCCTTAAAGTATCAAGAAGTTGTGAATTTGGATATTATTTAGATGCAGAGGGAAAAACAACTTCTGAAGACATACTAATACCGAGTGGTAATATAGTAGGAGAAATAGCAGTAGATGATGAAGTAGATGTATTTCTATACAGAGATTCTAAGGATAGACCAATAGCTACTATGAAGCCAGTAGAAGCACAGGTAGGAGATTTAGCTTATTTAAAAGTAGTAGATAAAACTGGAATAGGATACTTTGTTGGCATAGGCATAGAAAGAGATGTATTAGTTCCATTTAGAGAAGCACCCTTTGAATTAGAAGTAGATAAAAAATATTTATTTTATCTATATGTAGATAAAACCAATAGAATAGCTGCAACAACTAGGGTAGATAGATACTTACATGATACAACTCACTATAATGTTGGAGAAGAAGTAGAAGGCGTGGTGTATGGAAAGCACTCTAATGGAAATTTAGTTGTAGCTATAGACAATACATTCAGAGGAATAATATTAAAAAGTGAATGTTATGATGACATTTCCATTGGTGATAAAATAAAGGCTAGAGTAAAGAAATACTTTGATGATGGTAAAATACAAATCACCACAAGAAAACCTCGTCTTGAAGAGATGGGAGACCTAGAGGAGGTTATTCTTAGCTACTTAAAGAAAAACCAAGGTTCAATGCAATTCAATGATAAGACTAATCCAGATGATATAAAGAAATATTTTAAGGCTAGCAAGAATGCCTTTAAGAGATCTTTAGGTGCACTGATGAAAAAAGGACTTATAGAGCAAGATGAAAATGGTACTAGGTTAAAGTAAAAAATATAATTAAAGTTAAAAGCTATCTAAAATGGAACCTATAGAATAGACACTTTAAAAAGACTATTCATATAGGTTCTTTTTTGTGTACAATAAAAAACAGAAAGGTTGTGAATACCATGAGTAAAAAGTTATTCTCGAAAGAAGAAATTTTAATTCTATCTAACAACAAGTATGCAAAAAGAGTAAGTGAAAAAGGAATTACATACACAGATGAATTTAAAACTTTATTTATTGCTGAGCGTAGTGTTGGAAAATTACCAGTTGATATATTTCAAGATGCTGGATTTGATGTAGAAATACTTGGTAATCATAGAATTTGGTGTGCTAGTAAAAGATGGCGTAATGCTTATAAAAAATCAGGTGAATTAGGGCTTAGGGATACTAGAAAATTTAATAGTGGACGACCAACTACTAAGGAACTGACGTTAGAAGAAATAATAGTAAAAAAGGATGCAGAAATTGCATATTGGAAAGCCGAGGCAGAACTATTAAAAAAAATCGAGCTTCAAGAAAGGCAGGTGAAAAAAGGTAAATTAATGGCATGCTCAGTTTTTGCGATTATTTATAATCTTACAACTAAGTATCGATTTAAAAACATGATATCTCACTTATGTGAATTGACTGAGGTATCAAAATCTGGTTATTATAATTATTTAAATTCAGAAAATCAACGTAATAGCCGTGAACAAAGGGATATACAATTAAGGGATATAATTCTTAAAGCATTCAATCATAGAGGATATGAGAAGGGTTCTCGTTCTATTAAGATGGTATTAGAACAAGATTTTAATATGGTTATAAACAGAAAATGTATACAAAGAATTATGCGAAAATATAATATCGAATGTCCAATAAGGAAAGCAAATCCTTACCGTAGAATGATGAAGGCGACCAAAGAACATACAGTAGTTCCTAACTTACTAAATAGAGAATTTAAGCAAGATGTTGTAGGAAAAGTGCTATTGACTGATATTACTTATATGCCGTACGGCACTTCTCATATGGCTTATTTATCGACGATTAAAGATGCTTCTACAAATGAAATACTTGCATATAATCTTACTAAAAATCTTAGATTAGACATTGTTATAGATACAATTGAAACATTAATGCAGAACAATAGTAATTTATTGCATCCACAAGCATTTATTCACTCAGATCAAGGGGCTCATTATACTAGTCCTCGTTTTCAAAAACTTCTGAAGAAATATAAATTAGGCCAATCTATGTCAAGACGTGGCAACTGCTGGGATAATGCTCCGCAGGAGTCTTTCTTTGGTCATATGAAAGATGAAATTGACTATAAAAGTTGCGATACATTTGAAGAATTGCAAATTATGATAAATAAATATATGGATTACTATAATAACTTCAGATATCAATGGGGATTAAAAAAGCTGACTCCTATCCAATATAGAAATCAGCTTTTAGCTGCATAGTCTTTTTCAAAATGTCCTTGACATAGGGACCATTTTAATCTCAGAATTATTTTAAGATAGCTTTTTTTAGTGATATAAATGCTTATTGAATAACAATAAATATTTATTGACGTGAAAAGTTTATTGTGATAAGCTTTGGTTAGAGGTGATAAATTTGAAAAATATGTTATTTAGAAAGATACTTTATATTGCATCAGTTTTATCGGTAGTTATAACTATAATAGCTGGAGCTACATTACCCAATATAGTAAATTGGTACCTTAGTAATATATCTAATGCTGGATTAGATATAGGAGGAGGAGTTAAAATATTCTTATATATAACTTATATACCCTTTTTATTAATACTTATATCAGTAATGAAACTAAGTGGAAAGCTATTAAAAGGAAGTCCCTTTTGTAAAGATAGTATAAAGGCGCTAAAGGTGATAAGTATATGTTCATTTATAGCTTTTGTTACTTATTTAGCAGGAACAATATTCATATATAAGAATTTAATTTGTATAGTTATAACTTTTGCTACCATGATGGTATTTATCATTTCTTCAGTAGTAAGAGAACTTATAAATAATGGAATAGAACTTCAAGAAGAAAATGATCTTACTATATAAGGAAGGTGGATTAATTGATAATTGTTAACGTAGATGTAATGATGGCAAAGAGAAAGATGAGTGCCACTGAACTTTCAGAAAAAGTTGGAATAACCATGGCTAACTTATCTATTTTAAAAAACAATAAGGCAAAGGCTGTAAGATTTACTACATTAGAAGCTATATGTAAGGCCTTGGATTGTCAACCTGGTGATATATTGGAGTATAGAGAGGATGAGGAGTAAAGTCCTTTTAAAATATCCTATAATGGTATTATGCTATTAGGAGATAGGGATAGAATAAATGAGAGGGAAACCTATATATCTGATGGTAATCCTCAAAAGATAATAGAAAAATTAAGTAAAGAAGCTAAATATTTTTACATGGATAAAAATGATAAAAGTGATTTTGTTATCTTCATTTTAGATGGTAACAAATTAAGTATATACGAATCTTATAAGTGAATTAACACTAAATATAAAAGGATTGGAGTTTCCAATCCTTTTATATTATATCAATTTATAATCTATTTACTCTAAAAATAGTATCTAATTTATTGTATCCAACATTATTAGGTAAAAGGTTAGAGAGTTTTGAATATATCTCCATAGTTATGCTTGGATCAATATCTTTTATTTTCTCTAGCATTTCAGAATAAAGATTTTTAAGCTCATCAATATCATTTAGTTCCGTATATATTTGTTCTAAAAGTTTATAGCCTAATAGTGAATATTCATTATCAGAATATTCTTCGGCTAACTTTAATCCATATTTTATTTTAGGGATAGCGTCTTTATAAGAACCTTCTTCAATGTAGAATTTAGCCATATCCATTAAGGTATTGGCAAGATTAGTTTTATCATATGATGTTCTAAAGTGTATAGCTTTATTAAAATACTTTAGAGCTACGTCACTATTGCTTTCATATAGATAAGCTAATGCTAAATTATTATATAAATGTCCTTGGTAGATTCCTAATTTATCTCCAAAGTTATAAAGAAGTTCTTCGTATAGATTTATAGCTTGTAAAGTAGAATTTTTTCTAAGATAACAGTTAGCTTTTAAAATTGTTCCTTGAATATATAGAGTTGAATTTTTATTAATATCAATATTATCTAATAATTTATCTATATAAAGAATACAATTATCAAAATCATCTAACTTTTTATAGGTTAAAGCTATATTATAGGTACAATTATAATAATTATTTTTATCTTTGCTTTCTAAGGTAAAAGAATGACATGTACATAGATATGATAAGGCTTCTTCATAGCAAAGGGTTTTAATTTTGCACTTAGCTAATTTATTATATATAAATATCATATCATCATCTTTAGTAGGAGTAGTATTATATAAGTCTAGGGTTTTAGAATAGTATATAAAAGCTTCGTTAAATAGATTTTCATCATATAAGAGATTTCCCTTTTTAACATATGCAGTAGTAAGTATATCTAGTAGATTGCTAAATTCTCCAATATGAATTACCTCATCAAGTTCATCAGAAGTTAAGTTTAACTTAAGTTTATCCGCGCAGTAAGTTCTAGCTTTAGTTTCCTCACTTAATATCAAATTATTCATCCCCTTATTCAAGTAAAAGAAAAATCTTTTTACTTATATTTAAGTAAAATCAATTACATTCATATATAATAGTTTATAGTAACTTAACAATTAGTGCAACATTTGGATAATACAAATGAAATGAAATTATTTGCAATGAAATGCTATATATCATAATAATATAGGTAAAATTCCATATATAAATAAAAAATACGATAAAATTAACTATATAGAAAATTATTGTAACTATAAATTGGCATATGGTCATCATTATGTCATTTTATGAGCACGAAAGGATTATAATTTTATAATTATGCTATGTGATTTTAAGAAAATATGCATTTTTTATATTAAAAAAGTGATTCAAATTTTGAATCACTTCTATTTTAAAAATTTCTGAATATTTTCAGCTTCACATAAAATTTCTTTAGATTTATCATAGTGTCCCATCTCCATATATAATAGAGAAAGTTTTATATAGATACCTAAAAGTTTAATTAAATCTACATCTTTTAAAATTTCTACTAATATGAGATATATTTCTTCAAGTTTATTTTTATCATTTAGTTTCATATAAATATCTTCCAATACAAGATATCCTCTTATTGTAAACTCCATGTCGGAATATTTCTCAGATAAAGCTATACCTTCATATAATAGTTCTATAGCTTTTTCATATGAATTTTCTTTTACATATATGTAAGACATATCTATAATACTACGATCTAAACATTCAATATCATGTATTTTTCTAAAGTCGATTGCTTTAGAAAAATAGTCAATAGATTTGTCTATTTCATTTAATTCACAATAAATCAATCCTATATTGTTATAAATCATTCCTAAGTAAATTCCAATATTTTCACTAAAGTTATCTAAGATATCAAAATATATAGTTAAAGCAAGATAGTAATCTTTTTTGTTAAGATAACAATTACATTTCAAGATAATAGCAGATATATACATGTCAAAATCGTGGTTAGCATCACATAAATTTAGCAATTCATCTATATATATAAGAGTATTATCATATTCACCTAATTTTTTATATGAAAGAGCTATATTATATAAACAATTTTCGAGATTAGTTTTTTCATTAAATTCCTTGCAATAAGAATAGGCTTTAAATAAATATGTAAGGGCTTCTTCATAGGATAGAGTCATAATCTTACATTTAGAAAGCTTAATATATACAAAAGATTTATTACTATTATCTTTATTATCATTATAAATTTCTAGTATTTTATAGTAATATATAAAGGCAGTATTATATGAATTTTCATCATATAGTAAATTTCCCTTTAATAAATAAGATTTCAAAAGTATATCTTCTAATTTGTATTTTTCACCAATTTTTATAACTTCATCTAAATCTTTATGACTTAAGGTTGAATCTAATTTCATATTACAATAGTTTCGTGCTTCTTCTTTTTCAGGAAGAAGTAGGTAATTTACATCTAAATTTATATTAGTTTCAAGTTCATCAGCTTTATTTTGCATAAACTTAAGAAAATTTGATAAGGTTTCTCCAGTAAGATTTCTTTTATCACTTTCAACCATGCTAATATAATTTCTAGAAACACCGATTTCTTCTAGTTCTACTTGTTTGATATTTAGTTGTTGTCTAAGAGCTTTTAATCTTTTCCCAGGACTCAAGAAATCCAAATCCGCTACCTCCTTAGTTTAATAAATGCAATCAATTATATTTTATAGGTAATTATATGTAAACGCAATGCATAATTAGTTCCAATATATGTGTTAAAATGTTTTATATTACTTATTATACCTTTAGTGATTTTTAGCTATATCCATAATAAAGCTTTATTATGGATATAGCTAAAATTTAATAGTGTAAGAAATTAATTAGTCAATAATCATAAACTATGAATTTGTGTGGATATAGGAACTTGTCCTATTGGACCGGGGTCACTTTCAGAGTAAAGTGATATTCCGATACAAGCAGTTAAAGCTAGTGCACATAAAAATACTATACCTTTAGTAAGTTTAGTTTTCATAAAATCCACTCCTTTTAATATTTATATTAAGTTTTATAATTATGAACAAAATAAAATTGTGGGTTATTTTAATACAGAGTATGTCTTAAGTAAGTATTCTTTACACTGATTATAATTACTTAGAGATAATTTATATACTTACTTAGTTAATCACTTGTACATATGAAAATTACCTTTGCAGTAATTAATTATATTTTATAACATAATATGTATAATTACAAGAATAAAACATAAAAAGTAACAATAAATTTACGTCATAAATCACCCGTAATTGTATAAAATTGTATATAAGCATGAATATTAATTGAACTATATTATAATTAAAATTTAATTGTAAGTTAATGTAAAAATAACTCATAAAAGAAATGAATACAATCTTTTATGAGTTATTTAAATTTTTTATTACAATTTGTCTTTTTTATTTATCCTTGATAAATAATTTAATTATCTCATTTAAAACTAAAGGTATTAAACTTAGAATTATAACAAGTCCCCAATCTGCTAAAGTTAATGGTATAACATTGAACATTTTAGCAATAGGTGGTATATAGATAACAGCCATTTGTAATCCGATACCAACAAGTATTGCGTAAATTAAATACATATTTGAGAACAAACCAATTTTAAATATAGATTTATCTGAACTTCTCATATTTAAAGAATGAATCAGTTGAGTTCCACTAAGAACTACAAAGGCTATAGTTTGAGCATGCATCAAAGCTTCAGGATTGTTAGCTATGTTAACAAGAGTAACTCCGGCATCTCCGTATTTGTTAACTCCATAAATGAAACCTATAAGAGTTAATATACCAATTAATATACCATTAAATAAAAGGGTAAATAGAGAACCTTGAAATAAGCTATCCTTAGGATTTCTTGGTTTATACTTCATAATATCCTTATCACCAGTGTCTACACCAAGGGCAAGAGCTGGGAAGGAGTCTGTTATAAGGTTAACCCATAATATATGAGTTGCATTAAGTGGTGCAGCCCATCCAAAGAGAATACCAAAGAATAGAGTAACAATCTCACCAGCATTACAAGAAATTAAGAATATTACAGATTTTTTTATGTTATTAAAAATATTCCTACCTTCTTCAATAGCTGCTACAATAGTAGAGAAGTTATCATCTGTTAATACCATGTCAGAGGCACCTTTAGCAACGTCAGTACCTGTGATACCCATAGCTACACCAATATCAGCAGCCTTTAAGGATGGAGCATCATTAACTCCGTCACCAGTCATAGATACAATATTACCTTTAGATTTAAAGGCTTTAACTATTCTAACCTTATGCTCAGGAGATACTCTAGCAAAAACTCTTAGATTTTCACATCTACTTGCAAGTTCCTCATCAGTTAAGTTATCTATGTCAGCACCACTAGCTACTTGGTTTATATCCTCTGCAATAGATAATTCCTTAGCGATAGCAAAGGCTGTATTTTTATGGTCACCAGTAATCATTATAGTTTTTATACCAGAAGTTTTACAAATTTCTATAGAGTCTTTAACTTCTAGTCTAGGAGGGTCTATCATACCAATAAGACCAATGAATGTTAAGTCTTTTTCCAACTCATCAACTTCTACATGGGTAGAGTTAACAGTTTTAAAAGCAGCACCTAGAACTCTTAAAGCGTCGTCTGACATAGCTGTAGCAACTTTTAAGAAACTATTTTTAATTTCTTCAGTCATAGGTACAACTTCACCATTAATATAAGCAGAAGTACATATATTAATAAGATTATCAGTAGCACCCTTAGTCATTACATTAAATTTATCTTCATAAGAGTTTACTGTAGTCATTAGTTTTCTGTCAGAATCAAAAGGTATTTCATCAACTCTTTTATGAGTTTTATCTAACTCTTCTTTAAAAACATTAAACATATTTCCCATATCTAAAAGTGCTATTTCTGTTGGATCTCCAGTTTTTGATGTAGCCGTAGAAGTAGCATCATTACAAAGGACTATGTTTTCAAGTAAAAGTTTTTCACCATCATTATTTATGTTGAATTCCTTAACTTCTTTTAGTTTATTATCTGCAAAGTATTTAACTACTGTCATTTTATTTTGAGTTAATGTACCAGTTTTATCAGAGCAGATAATATTTACAGAGCCTAAAGTTTCTACAGAAGGTAACTTTCTAATAATAGCATTTTGCTTTATCATTCTTTGAACACCTAAAGCAAGAACTATAGTTACGATAGCTGCCAGACCTTCAGGAATAGCTGCAACAGCAAGGCTGATAGAAATCATGAACATTTCAGTAACCGCTCTACCTTGGAATAAACCTACTGCAAACATAATAGCACATATACCAATTGCAGCAACACCTAATACTTTTCCAAGTTGTTCCAGTTTCTTTTGAAGAGGTGTAAGTTCATTTTCACCTTCATCAAGCATTTTAGCTATTTTACCAATTTCAGTTTTCATACCTGTAGCCACAGCGATACCTGTAGCTCTACCATAGGTAGCTAAGGTAGACATAAATAACATGTTCTTTTTATCACCAAGAGATACTTTTTCATCTTCAAGGATAAGATTTGCATCCTTGTCTACAGGAACAGACTCACCAGTAAGAGCAGATTCTTCTACCTTAAGGTTAGCACTTTCTATAAGACGGATATCACAAGGAATAAATCTACCTGCATCAATAATAATTACATCTCCAGGTACTACTTCCTCAGAAGGAATTTCTACTAACTCACCATTACGCTTTACTATAGCCTTTGGTGTTGATAATTCCTTTAATGCATCAAGGGCCTTCTCGGCTTTAGACTCTTGAATCATTCCAACTGTTGCATTAACCAGAATAACAATACCGATAATAATTGCATCACTAATCTCTTTTCCTACAACTACAGATAGTATAGCTGCAACTATAAGGATATAAATTAGGATATCATTTAGTTGTGCAAAAAATAGTTGGACTTTGGTTTTCTTCTTTTTAGATGCCAGTTTATTAGAGCCATACTTGGACCTAATTTCCTCAACTTGAGATGAAGTAAGACCAGTATCTGGATTGGTGTTAAACTTACCTATAACATCATCAATAGAGTCATTAAAATACATAAAATCACCTCATAATTAATAGTGTTAAGTTATACTCTAAATTTATGATTTAGCAGTATAACTTACTTAGACTTAATAAAAGAAAAAAATATTCTTTTATTAATATTTGCAAAAACTTAATTACATATGTAGGTAATGTATGTAAAAAGAAAAGACTCATATATAGCAACATTTACTATATATGAGTCTCATTATTTAATGCAAAGCCAGACTTAAAGCCAAGATGTTGACATTGCCATAGGATATTCCTACTAATTACTCCCTCATATGTAATTATAATTTATATATAATTATAAGGGATGAAGCAATAAATTACAAGATATGTTTTATTAAAATTTAGCAAACAAATGAGGTATCATTCCGTAGAATAATATACCTAAAAATGCTGCAATAACAATGATTAATATAGGATGAATTTTAGTTTTATAAAGTAGAAAACCAATAATTGTAGCTATTATTAAACTATTTAAATCTCTGTAGGATTCAAAACTAAGAGTTATAAACACAGAAATTATAAGTCCAATAAGAGCTGGTCTCATTCCTTTTAAAGCATTAGCTAATATCTTTGAATTTTTAAATTTATTAAAAAAGTAATTAGCAAAGGATATAAGAATAAAAGAGGTGGTAACAACACCTAAGGTAGCTAAAATACTGCCTAAAAATCCACCGGTTTTATAGCCTACAAAGGTTGCAGCATTAATAGCTATAGGACCAGGAGTCATTTGAGATATACCTATGATATCCATAAAGTCAGTTTGAGATAACCAGGCATTCTTGTCCACGATTTCCTTTTGAATTAAAGGAAGCATAGCATATCCACCACCAAAGCCAAAGGTTCCAATTTTGAGAAAGGCTAAATATAGCTTTAGTAATATCATCTAATTTTCCTCCTTTGAATTTGTATCATTATCAACGTTATTATTTCTATTAATATATATTCCATAGATAGCGGCAACAAGTATTAAATATACCGGATTCACATTCATAAATACACTAAGAATTACAGTAATTATTACAATAATTATATTAACAGCTGTTTTATCTAAAACTTTTGCCAGGCTGTTCACTCCTACTAAAATTAGAAGGGGAACAGCAGCATTGATGCCTTTAAAGATAAGTTCAATTACATAAAGATTTCTAAATTTACTAAAAGCCATAGCTATAATTACTATAATAATAAAAGAGGGAAGGGCTACACCTAAAAGTCCTAGAATAGCTCCTAGAACTCCACTAATTTTGTATCCAATGAAAGTACAGCTATTTATGGCTAAGGCTCCAGGAAAGCTTTGGGATATAGCTATTATATCTATAAATTCATCTTTGTCTATCCAATTGTTTTTATCTACAACTTCTCTTTCAATTAGTGGAATCATGGCATAACCACCACCAAAGGTAAAGGCACCTATCTTTAAGAAGGTTATAAACATATTAATTAAAGTTTTCATAATTGCCTCCTAAATTAATTTAATAAGTAAATAGTAAGAAAATATAGCTAAAATCCTTAACCTTATTTATAATATAATTAAAGGACAAGGGGGTGTTCACATGGAGATATCAAAAGTTGGAAGAAATACTCCAATACAAAGAGAAAGTAAAGTTGTAAATAACAAACAGGACTTCTCTAAAGA
>Ga0213825_1000810_pt1 | contig 22573 bp, 9 predicted proteins | sample MC6MC0900MG_FD_179896 | JGI IMG/M metagenome (GOLD analysis project Ga0213825, IMG submission 179896) | Enriched soil aggregate microbial communities from Iowa State University, Ames, United States - MC6-MC0900-MG | ecosystem: Environmental > Terrestrial > Soil > Unclassified | place: USA: Iowa... | reverse complement strand
CAAAGTATTTCGGCGTTCCATCTGTGATCCAGTCAGCTACGATCCGCACCGGCATATTATCAGCGGTATTTTCTGCCGTCCATTCTGCCGGTTTGCTTTCTGTCTTTATAAAATAATATCCCTTCGGATTTATTTCGCTCTCCGTGGTATAAACCCGCTTTGCTTTATAAAGTGCCAAATGCGCCCCGGATACCTGATTATAACTGTAGGTTCCCTTCGGTTCCGTGACTGTAAGATTCTCCTGATAATCACTGATTACATCAATCCGGTACTGGTCCGGTGCATCAGTCTTTACAATCTCCACCTTGATCTTCTCATCCTCCATCCCGGTCTTTTGGACTTCCCGGGTTTCTATAACGGTAACACCTTCCGGAAATCCCTTGGTATAGCCCGATGGAGCTTTGACCTCTTCTAAAATGTACGTTCCTGGGATCACCCGCTTCAGCATATCGGCCTGGCCTATAGTCATATCTGCCTTAAATGGATCATTAGGGTACTTTTCTCCGGAAATCCAGGTATTCTCCATGACCCAGGCTTCTCCCTGACGGTGATAAAGCTTCTTATCGTCTGTGAGGTCCTCTTCCTTTCCGATATCTTCCATGCCAGTCTTGTCATTGATCCTGTAAGCTGCATTGTTATAGGCCGGAAGAAGGTCATGATATTTGTAGCGGACGAAATCTCCATCCATGTCGTAGACAGGAGCGCCTTTTTTATAGACTTGTCCGGATCTCTGGTAATACACAGGAAGGCCATGGCTATTTAGGACCGGATTCAAGCTTTTATTAAAATCAATCCCGTCATACGTCCCTGTGACATATTCCTGATTCGTATCCGCATTGATGGAAGCAATTCTCCAAGTATTGATTTTTTCCCTGGCAATGACTGCTCCGGTTTTTGTCCGGGATATCTTTACCGGCCATACCAGGACCTTCTGCCCTTCTTTGGCATAGGCCATACCGGTGGTCGGATTTACATATGCATCCCGATTTCCATTGCTGTCAAGATGATAAAGAATCGTTCCAGGGCTTACATTAAAACATTTATCTGAAGCAGAATATTTTACTGCAGCCAGATCTCCTCCGGTTAACTCGTAGACAGGCTGGCCGGCTTTCAGCACATAGATGGATTCCCGGTTTTTCACCTGCACCCGGTCCCCTATCCTGTCATAGCCGTAAAGCTTCCCATCTGCCCCGGTTTCCGTTACCTTAAGCTCTCCAAGGGAATAGTAAAGAATATCTGTATCCCCCCGCTCGATCGTCCGGTAAGTCCAGATCCCCTCCCCCGGCTCTCCGTTTAAGCTTCCTTCCTCATCCTCCTCTCTGATAAATTCAATTGTGGTTCCAGCATGTCCCTTTAATACCTGAATGGACTGAACGTTATTATTCCGGTCCCTTACTACCTCCACACCATCATATCCATAATCTCCGCTGTCCCCGTTTTCCTTGACCTCTATGGCGTCATAAAGAGTCATCTGCGCTCCGGCTACGTATCGATTGCTATCGTCTGCGGTATCTAAGGGTCTGGATATCAGGCCATACCCAGCAAATACACCATCAACATAGACCGGCTCTACATCTTCCCCTGCGGCCTTTCTGGATTCTAAGTACTCCAGAGTGCCTTTGTACCAGGCATAGCCTAAGTAAATTCCGGTTTTATACGCAAACTCCAGGTTTTCTGTCCCAATTTTCTGTTTAAGTTCCAGTTCGGTTCCTTCTAATCTGGTGTTGGTCTTGTAAGTGACAGTTTTTTCAGTGTCCTTGATTTTGGATATCTCAAGGCGAACCGGAGTATTCCCTACGTAAATCCTTGCGATGTTTGTAATACCCTGTGACCCTTCTCCTGTCTTATCTTCATAAATAGCTGCCGCTACCCGGAGGTCTCTGTTTCCATCCAGGTAGTAGGTGGTCCGGTCGGAGTAAACTTCTATCGCAACTGGCTCTGTCCTCACATATCCAGCTGGGGGCTTAATTTCACATAGGACATAGGTCCCGGCTCCAATAGGCTGCGGAGTAATTAAATATCCGGTATTCTGGTCCTGATAGGAAATTTTTGTTAGATCCTCTTCCCTGGCTTGAAGGCCGTCCCTTGTGGTTGTAAAGGCTTCAAACTGGCCTGTCCTTCTTCCTTCCTGATCGGTAAGTATTACCCGCTCCGATTCCTTACATATAGGAGTACCTGCCGGAACAGTTCCTTTCCAGGCATTTCCTTCCAGGGCAATATTTTTGGCTCCCATGGCTTCTAGGAATTCCTTTGATCCTTCGATCCGGGTATCCGTCCCATAAAAATTAACCAGGCCGTCCGTATCTTCCTCGTCTTCCCCGGACGCTGTATAAAGGGCAAACAAGGCTCCGTCATGGAGAAGGTTTTCCCCTGTTTCTGAATCCAGCTTTTCAATCCTCAGCTTTGCTTTAAAAAAGCTATTACAAAACTTTGTATATCCAAAACCTTTGTATGTACTTTCTCCATTTGGGGAAAGGGTGCTGTCTGCTGCCTCTGTAACTGCATTGTCAGCGGCTACGACCGTCCACGGTACAAGCATGGGAGCATATTTTCCATCATAAGCAATCTGTACGCCCTGCATGATCGTTACATTATCTTTGTACTGGATTCCAGTCCCATTATCCTCTGTAATGGTTCCCCCCGGCAATGGGACATCATTTGCGATACCTTTGTTTTCTGCCACGGAGCTGTAACGGTAATATTTTGATACCGCTTCCCTTCCGCTTAAGCCTTCAGACAGGTAATATGGAATATTTCCGTTGGTCCTGTTGTCCTGCTCATTGTAGTAATTCTTATAAGGTTTGAATCCATTCTGGCTCAGTGCAAAATAATCACCTATTCCAGTTCCCGTCACGCCATTTCTGATGTTGTCAATGTCCATGCCGTATTTGTAAACTTCAAAGTCACCCTCCGCATTCCTGCCCTTGATTACGTTTACACTCTCCTCATTGAAACGGATCTTGTATTTCCGCTCCATCTCAGGCTGTGCCATGCCGGCAGAATAATTGTAATAATCATTAGTCACTTCCGGCTTAGCCTGGGAGCCGTCATAATCCGCATATACAGAGGGAAGAGACACTTCCCTTGGCCTGTCAATCTGGTAATGCTTGTTTTTTAAATCCCCCAGCTTACTGAACTTCGGCTGCTGTTCTGCCACTACATAGGTTCCGTATGGCAGATATTTCGAGGTAGCGAAATAATAACCGTTGCTGCTTACGGAAACGTCTCCGTACAGGGTATCCGCTGAAAGCGTTGTGAGATCTTTATCTGAACCACCGCCCTGTGTACTGTCCCATTCAATGGAATAAATCCGGTCAAGGTCATACATAAAAAAGGGGGTTAAATAGTTTTCTGCCTTTCGGATAGCTTCTGAAAGGGCCCTGTCATAAACCTCATCGGAATAAGCAATTCTGCCTGTGGCTCTGTCTGTTTCTCCAGCCTGATTTTTCTTCACCAGCTTTGCCACTTCGTCATCCAGATACCAGGTAATGGCAAATTGGCGGACGTTATCAGAACGCAGGGCATTATCTGAAGCTATATCCGATGTGTTACTATGGTTCTTAATTTCCGTATTATTGTGGACCGCTGGATACTGCTTTTCTGCCTCGCTTATTCCAAACTGGTGCTTCTTTATTAAAGAAAAGGGCTTAAAAGAGGTGCTTCCATTCTCTGTACGATCCCATTTATCATCATTAGCCACATTAATGGCATCAAAGAACTTGTCATAATTGTAAACAGTAACGATTCTTGCTCCAGCGCTGCTATCCGTTTTTACCGATATGGTTTCCAGTACGGAAGTATAACCATTATTCTGGTTTCCATTAATGAAATCATTTGTATGGCTGTACAAGGTACTATTGCTTATGGCTGCATCCTTTGAATCTTTGTATAAAGGAGAGGTGACATGCTGAACTTTTGTGAAAACCTTGTTTACCAGGGCCGGGAATTTCTCATTTCGGTCAATCACATTAATTTCATTCCCCAGCCTGTCCTGCCAGATTACATTTCCATCGTTGTCACGGTAAAGCCGTTCCAGGTTTGATTTTAAGTACACTTTAAAGCGGAAGTTGTCCATCTTCTTGGCCACTTTGTCCCTCCCAAGACGCCACCCAAAGGTTCTTGTAAACCAGTCATCATGGGTTTCGGAATAGGAATTGGTGTTATCGTATGTTTTTTCATCAATGGTCTTCGTTACCTTAATCTGCTGTCTGATAATACGCTCCAACACTGGGGTTGGTGCTTCTCTCGCATTTCCGTCCTCAAGCATATCGTGATATCCATTGCTTATCAAATGCTGATTCTTAATGAACGTCTTGTTCGAGTCAAATTCTGCGGAAGTAGAGACTCCTGCTCCTGCTCCGGAAACTCGGATTACGTATTCTGCATTGGTAATGCTGTCTCCTGCGGTATATCCCCAAACATTATTTGATCCGATCCTGCTTATATCTTCACTTGTAACAACAGTTTTTCCATTATTAAGTGCAATAGTAAAGTTTCCTGATTTCACCCCAGTAAGGTCCATGTCTTTTGAGCCAACATGAATGGTGTACTGCTTTGCTACCTTGTTATAGTAATAGTAAGTGCTGCCAATACGGTCCGACACTTCTTCTAAGGAGTCAACTTTCGTGATTTTAGAGGCGCTTACATTCTCCTCGTTTACAATGACATCTTTATAAATTGGCTCCCATACTTTTCTGGTAACGGGTGCGTGGCCTACATATGTACTGCCATTAAAGTACCAGTAATCGCAAAGGGGGTCTCCTGCTGCATAACGAAGATACCTCTCGCTATCCGTTGGGTAAATGGTTTTATCTATAGGAATTCCATCATCCCCCACTACATAGTCCGGTAATACATTTATTATATACTTGCCTGTACTTTCCATTTCTGCAGCATTTAATTCATTCCCGGTGTATTTTCTTATGACATATCTTCCGTAAGTTGTATTCAGTTTTGTTAAGTAAGCAGCAATGATTTCACCGCTGGCATTTGTCTGATATAACAAGGTTTTCCCAGGATTCATGCCGACAACGACTGTTACAATAGCTTTTCCACCACTGAATTCTATTTTTTGAAGTCCGCCATAGGTAAATACTTTTTCATTGATGTAATAGTTTAAAATTGCTTCGATAACTGACTTATTAGTCGTGACATTATCGATTTCTAGAACAACCTCCGGCTTGCCATAAATGGTTTTACCATTCACGAACCGTATCCCATCATAGACCGGGGCATCTACCGTGGAATACTCGCCATTTTTCGGTGTTTCCATATGGAGAGAATTACGCATCATCTGCTCCAATTCAGCTTTTACATACTTCACGTTGCTATCTGAATTTGTAAATGTGCTGGTAAACTTTGCAGGTTCACTGGCTACAGCAGTTCCCTCAGTAGGAAGTTTATCAGCTTCAGTTCCGACAGCTTCGTATGGGATTTTTATAGTTGCGGTAATCCCCGGCTTCTCAATCATGTTTCCATTAATATCTCGTTTAAAAACAGAATCAGATTCTGCAGTCAGATAAAATGGTGCTTCTTTTGCATCACCCCAGTTTCCTCCATCTACTTGTTGGATCACTACCGGATTCAATGTTACGTTGTTTAGATAAATATCTGCTCCTTCCGGTATCCCATCTAGGGCTACATTATAACCATTTGTGGCATCCCTTGATTTTGTTTCAAGAAGAAGTAAATTTTCTTTATTTCCATAGGCCGCATTTCCCTCAGGGAAGGTTACCGCATTATGTAGTTGCTTCGTTATCCATGCTGATCCTACCGGGGCTGTTTTTGAATCGATGGTATTGCCATAAAGTCCACGAGTAGTATCGTTTGCATTAGTAACCTCCATATCCTTTCCGGTAATGGAAAGTTCATATCCTTCAGAACGGGAAAGTTCTTTTATATAGTAGTTACCAAGAAGCAAAGGTCTCCCGATCCAGCTGTCCCCATTCATGGTTTTATTATCTTTATAGATACGGCCCTTTTCTTCCTGTGGCTGCGCCTTTCTATATCCGTCCTTAACATACAGGTTTTCTGGATAAGCTTTTCCGGTATATTCAATCTTTCCTGCCTTGTAATTGTAGATACTATGTGGTCTTTCTGTTATCGTTAAGAAGGACCCATCCCCATTTTTATCCGTGGTTGCTACTGAGACAAGATCATTGGCATCAAATATCACTCCAATACCGGATGTTACATTTCCACTGTCATCTCGCCCAGTGTCCGGTCCGTAAATAGGATCTGCCGCAAACAAACCGTATACCGCACCTTCTAAGGTTGCATCTCCCTGGGAATCTCCAAAGGAATCATAATTAACGGACTCCCCAGCCTTTAATTCCATATCTTTCTTATTGAAATGAACCTGTCCAGGTATACGGTGATCGTATACTTTAAAGGTATGGGCCGTATTATTACTTGGTCCTTTGTCTACATCTGGCTGACTGTCCTCTTCGCCTTCTTCAAATCCCTTTCTGGAAGCTCTGCTGAGAGAATTGAAACCAAGGATTGTTGTCATGACTGGCTCATCGTCAGTATCTTGCACCATAAGGTTAATATGCCTTATTTCTCTTTCTTTTTTAGGAAGAGTTGCATCGGAATCCGTGGCCAGACTGTATCTTAAAGAAAGATTCGTAAAGTTTCTTCTAGTCTGTGATGGAGTAGATTTGTCTTCATCATCTAAAAATTCATCCAGGAATTCCTCTTCTGTATCAAACTCTTCATTATATAATTCTTCATCATCCTTAGCGGTAAGTTTGACGGTTATCTCCTTTTCCTCTGCGAAAGCAGTGGGAAGCCCTATAAACTTTAGTAAATTGTTAATGACTCTTACTCCTAATGGTAGATCATAGGTTTCTTTCAGTATTAAATCTCCGCTTTCCTCAAAAGCATTTTCTAATTCAGGGTTTTCCGTGTTTGCTACGCTCTGTATTGTAAGTCCCGCAAAGCTGTCTTCACTACTTGAACTATCTTTCGTCATGTTTCGGACATATCCCGTAACTCTTATATCTGCATTACTGGTACTTTTCCATATTTTAGATTTTCCGGCTTCGGAAGCTGCCGTTGTGATAATTTCAATCGGGACGTCATCCGGATGTCCCGGTTCATGAATGATGTAGCCATCTCTTGGCTTGGTTTCTCTGAACGTGTAATCGTACTCAAGATTAATAAAGGTTTGATAAGAATCATCTCTGGCATCTTTACAGCCTGATGCTTCAAATGCTTCTTCCTCAGACGGCTCTTCTTCACTACCGCATTCCCAATGATGGAATGTTCCTCCACTGGCCCCAGCACGGGCTTCACATTCGTCTACTGCCTCTTGCCATTCCTCCATTAACCTTTCATACTCTTCTGCCGCTTCATCGCTTCCTTCTGCTTCCCCTTCTTCTCCACCTTCTGTTGATACATCAATTTCCGGTTCCGGAGGAATTGGATGACCATTGCAATAAGCATGACTAAAATCATAAAAACGGGTGTCTTTATGGGAGACTCGTCCACTTGCATCCGTCACTAGATCATCGTCAAATATCAGCCAATCCTGCCAGGTTGTTGGATCTTCTCTCATGTTATCTTCAATGATTCCACCATCTGATTCATCATCACTTAACTGGCTTTCATCGAAACGCTCCAATACCTGCCATGTGGAACCCTGCAAAGGATTTCCGGTTTCATAGTCTCTTTTTTCCAGATCAACTTTATAATGGGACTCAAAGGTTTCATTGTGCTGATAAATCTTTAAAGATATCTCTCCACCGTCTGATTTCGGAATAGATGAATTTGCACTATATTTTGTACTCAAATAGAATTCACAACTTTTCTCTATTAAATTTCCTTTTGCCCTGTATAATTGCTGGGAACCCGAAACATTACATTGGAAATATTCTAAGCTGCCTGTGACTTCCAGAACTCTAAAAACATTTGGATCATAGCTAATCTTCATAATCGCTTCAGTTGGTTTTTGACCAGCAGGGGCATTGGGAAAACTCCAGGAGAGGTTCTGGCCTTCCGTATTAATGACCATTCCAGGTGTCATTGGTGTAATGTTGCAATATTTCTTAAAGGTTCCCCAATCTTTAAGTCCGGTTAATTCATACAGCTTTGCTGTATCTATTTGTCCGGGGCCGCTTCTTAAGTCATTGATATACATCGCCTTGCCTACGGAATTATACTTACTAATTAATTCAAGGATATCTTTAGGGTCTTTACAACCATCTGGAATGTTCTCCAACGACATAAAACCATCATTAGCATAGTTTTCTATCTTGTCCGATCCACCGTTACTTTTTCCTTTAGACCATGCGACATCTCTTGCTTCATCTTTAGTGATCCAACCAAACTTATTATTAAGTGCTGTTTTTTTATCATAACTTCCAAACGCAAGAATATAGGCCCAGAACATCCTTTTCTGCTCAATGGTTCCTTTGTCATAATCGATATCCGCATTAACCTTGGAATAATCGTAATCGCTATGGGCCGAGGCCCCTGTATTCATACATAAAAACCACTTATCTTCTTCGTCACCGGGCGCTCTTCCCATCAGATATGGATGTCCAGCCTGCCCGGAACTTACAAATTTCAAATTAAAGCCCCAGGAATTAAAAATGCCTAGTGGTAAATACGTAAATATAGGTGTCAAAAATAAGACCATTGCAAGCAGCACAGCAATTTTCTGATTTATTTTTTTACCATTTCTCCAATTTCCGATCATCTATTCTCCTTATTTTCATCTCTCTTGTTTCTTTGAACAAAGAAAAAAGCCACCGATTATGATTAACCGATAGCTTTTTCTATAATAAAATTTATTTAATTAAATTTAATAAAAGGAGCATATTCTCCACGAATGTATCCATATGTGATATGAGGAAATTTTCCTTCCACATTTTCTGGAACTTTGTATCCAGTGGCTTCACAGTATTTCCCTAATTTTGTTAATTGCACCTCTCCGTTTAAATAAATAGATGGTGAATAAACATCTGCTATTGTAAAATAATCATTTTTAATGGTAGGTTCATAAGCGATCCATGCACCCTCCACCAAAAATGCTGGATAAATATGATTGCCGGAACCTAGTCCATTTGAGGGTAATCCAACACAAGCTGCAAGTAAGTATGCGGCATCAGTATATCCATCACAATTTGCTTTTCCATCTACCAGGCAACTGTAAGAATACTGGGTTCCTTCCTGATCCAGATAATCCGCTTGTGTGATTCTCATTGCAATCCGTACTGCTTTTTCATAATCGGAAGCATTTTTCCAGTCAAAACTGTTTAAAAAGTTCCGGACTTCAGTTGTCAGACGCCCCAACTTTTCCTGTTCCACGTCTTCCAATCCAATGGTTGGATAATCCGTTAATTTCGCAATAACTGCCAACTCCCGTCCTCCAAAATAATTAAGAGAAAGAGGGTCTCTGTTTCTGACTGCAAGATCAAAAGCATACTGCATATGACTATTGGATTCGTAGAAAAAGTTATCAGGGTCACTCTTCCAAGCAGTTTCACCAGTAACCGGGCTAGTCACAAACCATGATTCCATATAGCCTTTTAAGGGGTATTGCGGATCATATGTATCTGCAAAGGAAGTTATTGCTGTTCCAATCACTAACATTACTGACATCGCTGCCAGTAATAATTTATTTTTCATACTCATATCCTCCTTTATTGAATTTGACAACCTTGGAAATTTGTGTTATTCTAAAGGTACAAAAGGTAGCCAACTCCACAGAGTGGCTTCCAAAATATTGGTTAATTTTTTAATAATCACCCAAGGCTTTGGACGGCTGGGTGATTATTTTTTTGTACCTTTGTCATTGCGCTTCACGTATGTAAGTATTGCAACGATTAACGCTGCAACATTTATGATTACCATAAATTCCTCATAAGTGTTCACAATCACCACCCCCTTTCGGAGATGGAAACCACCCGGCAGATTGACTACCACAATAATTATATCATTCCATGGTAATATTTTCAATTTTCTTCCAGTAAAAATAATTCCCTAAAATAAGCACACGGTCTGATGATTAAAACTATTTTTTAAACCCTTTCTATCGGCTAAACATATTAGGTTGTCAATGTACTATCATTATTTTATTCCTTAATTAAATGGTAATTCTGGATCAGCCACTCCATTAGGAATATCCATAAAGTTCTCCCCTACTACATTAGAGGGTTCTGACCTGGAATTGTCAGAAGATGCACTCTTGCTATCAGCAAATTCCTGTTCATCCACAATAATATCCGTTGTATATACTTTATTTCCGTCCTTATTTGTATAACTCCCAGTCTGGATTCTTCCTGAAATCAAGACTCTCATACCCTGATGAAAATACCTTTCTGCGAACTCTCCTGCTTTGTCAAATGCTACGCAATGGATAAAATTAGCTGTCTGTTCATTGTCGTCCTGATTCCTGCGGACTCTTCGGTCAACTGCAAGAGTATACGATGCAACTGCCATAGCATGCTCTCCTTGGGAATATCTTACTTCCGGATCACGGGTTAGTCTCCCCATTAAAATTACACGATTCATATTTTCCTCCATTCCCCCCTGCCCGTACGGGCAGGGGATATGTATTTTTATTATGTTGTTTTACTGTACCCATTGGCCTTTTTCATTTAAGGTAAATCCGTCTGGTGTAATAGTGTTGGTTAAGAGTTTACCTCTTGTTCCATCGGAAGCCGGGTTAAAGAAGTACCATGCTTCCTCTGCAGCCTGACTCGATTCATCGGATATGTACTGCCACCCGGTAAGCATTTGTCCCTGGGTTCCATCTATTGCAGTTTTTAAGTAATAGGTGTTTCCATCTGGATCTGTTTGCCAGCCTGTTACCATAAATCCATCCCTGTCAAAACGGAACCATGAGGCTTTTTCCTGCACTCCAGTTGCGTAAGGGTTACTGATAAATGCCCATTCATCTGTATACGTCCGGTCTGACGCAAAGATCCATTTTCCATTTGCTACCTGTGTCCAGGTTCCTGTTACCGCTCCGGCCGGAGCTGCAGACCCCTGGGTGTTCCCTGCAGTCGTTACTCCAACGGAGCGGGCACCGGTTCCGCCGCCTGAAGAACCACCGCCTCCGCCAGAACTGCTGGTGGTCGTATTGTCAATCACCTTAAAATTCAGTGTAACAGTTACCGGATCAAACATCTTTCCGTCACTGGTAGCTGCATAAATCGTAGCCATTGCAGTTCCGGTATATGGGGATCTTCCCATAGCTTCTTTAATCCAGCTGGCCGTGATCTCTTTTTTCTCATTGAAAACAAAAGGAGCCACGTTTCCTTCCTGATCCACGGTAAGAATACTAGCTTCGGAGGAACGCCATAGAACGTTCTTTTTCTCTTGGCTAGCGGAATATATGGAAGCATTGAATTTTTTACTTTCAAGCCCATGCCATGAAAGAACGGGATTCGTTCGTTTCCCAGTTTTCGTGAGCACCAGGTCAATGCTTTCGCTTTTCCGATCTACTTCGATGCATTCTGCCTGAAAGGTTAATGTAACCATACAGGTAGCAGCCTTCTGACCGTCTTTTGTTACGGCTGATATCTCCACGCTCTTTTCTGACCGATACGGTGCTTTTGAAAGTGCCTCCCTGATCCACGGTGCTCCATCAACCGGTTCCACATTCCCATCCTGATCTACCTTCACTGATTCCGGATCGGAAGAGGTCCATAAAATGCTGCGATCATAGGGCTTATGCTCCTTGTTATCTTCCACCTCCGGAAGAACAACTGCGGACAGTTTTCTCGTTACAAAACCGGTCCTTTGGACTGTCTCAGAATGGATGTCCCCTGCCTTTTGATACCCAAGACTATAAGAGATCGTCTTCTTGTCCAGAGAGATCCCTTCTGGAATGATCCGTGTCAGATCATTGGTAACAAACTTTACTGTTACCTGGCACGTGGCTGAAGCTTGATTTCCAAGCTTGTCCTTTCCATTTACCGTAACATTCACATCCCGACTTCCTGCACCGGATATCATTGCGTACCCATCGCTCTCCCGGATTCCGTTATCCGTTGCCATGATATTTCTGATCCAAGCGGAATCCTTAAGGACCAAAACTGATGCCTCCCGGTAAGCTTCTTGATCCTGAGATACTAGGACCACTGCCTGATCTGAGCTTGTCCAAGTTACTTCATCCCTGGAGAAAAAGTCCGGGGCAAATGTAGCTGTTAGTGACTGAGAGGCCGTTACCGTCACTGTTTCCTGTGGATTAGTCCGGTCCCCGGTTAAGGTCCTTGTAACGGTATAGGTAAGGGCCTGTTTATCAAGGACCGCTCCCTCCGTTGCCACTAAGGTATTATCCAGAATCTGAAATGTTACATTGATCCTGCTGTTTGCCGTACAGGGTTTTCCCTCAAAGGAAGCAGATGGCCTGGTTTGTGCTGTCAGTACTGCAACGCCTCCGTTCTGATGCCCAGCTCCAAAAATCGTACTAGGGATCTTGTACCGGTAATTCCCTTCCGACTGAGTCCGCTCTGCTTCTTCAATAATGCTTGTAAAAAAGGAGGAGGAAAGATTTACGGAGAGGCTGGCCGATTTGGCCGTATAGCCATCAGTTCCTTCATCATCGTTATTCGCCAGGCTTATAAGCTGGGGATCGTCAATGCTCCATTTCACTCGGCCATCTTCCACATCATTATTAGTATCAATGATGGCTTTGATATTTACTGGTTGAACTTCAGTTCCTCGATCCAACACCCCGTTGATATAACGGGCAATGAGCTTTCCTTCCTTATTCCTGATCTCTGTTGTCTTTACCGGGCTCTTCCGGTTACCTGTCCTGGTCTGTACAACTGCAAAGGAATAATCCTCCGGTTCCACCTTGATGGACACGGCCACCTTCTTATAGATCGCTGATACGGATATATCCTCTTGCGGCATGGAAAAGGTAAAGGCATGGCTGCTATCCGAATAGGTAGTACTCTTCTTTCCCCCTTTACTACTGGTGTAAGTTGGAGTCCCTTCCATCTGGAACTTTTCTGTATCCGTATTCTTTGGAGCTGTCGTCACGTTTACCGTTGTCCCGGCTGCGATAGCACCCCGATGCTCTTTATCAAGAGGTCTGGAATATTGGGAACTTCCCCTTACCTCCAGTGTAGCAATATCGTAAAAATTCCAGCCATTTGCCACCGTGTCAATCTGATTCACGTTCAGCAGATAACCTCTCACGGGGCGGCCCAGGGAATTGGGGGCATAATGGTCCAGAGTGTAATCCCCGCTTTCCTCATCCATGACGGTCAGGATACCGTTTTCTAATTCTTCGTAAAAATACCGCTCTGATATGGTCTTTTTAGACCCGCCCTGCACCAGGGCATAATATATATCCCCAGTATGCCAGTAACCTACATGGGCAGCATAGGTATAGTCGTTATCATCACTGATCTCTGATCCGCATACATTGGCGCTGATCTTGCTTTCAGAATCTGCAAACAGATAGGCAACATCTTCTATGTAATTAAAGTTTGTCGCGGCTCCCTGTCTGGTTCCGATGAAGGTCCCCTCTCTTGCTAAGGAACCAAGCTGAGAATTTCCAATAGTCCCTTCAAACCGTGCTACTTTAAGCTTCCCGGCTGCATATCTTCCGGTGATCCCACCGATGGCTGTTGAATGGTAGCCGCCGATGGTCCCGCTTACATGCGTATTGTAGATATAGGCTGCATTCTGATATCCGACGATTCCGCCGATATACCCTGTCCCCTGGATTCTGGCCGTGGTTCCGTCCCCGGTAGAAACATCTGAGTCTATAATATAGGAATTCGAGGCAACCCCGGCAATTCCTCCGACATAAATCACATCTGTACCGCCAGTGGCATCAATCATCACCTTTTCACAGGAAGCATTTTCAATAACGGTGCCGCTAATCTCCCCGGCGATTCCCCCGGCAATACCTGTAGAGCGAATATAGGCATTCTTTACGATCACGTTCCGAATCTGGGAATCCTCCGCATATCCGACCACAACTCCGGTCCTATCTTTTCCTTTAATCTCGCTGCTGTCAGGAATAATAGTCACATCATGGATTCTTGCATCCATGACTGCCCCAAACAAGCCGACATTGTTATAGCCAGCAAAAGAGGTTAGCTTTAAATTCTTGATGGTATAGCCTTTCCCGTCAAATTCACCGCTGAAGGAGAAAGGAACCTCGCCGGCATTATCAGAAGAATCCCGATAAAAGCCGATGGGTATCCAATCCACTCCCTGTAAATCAATGTTTCCTCCAAGAGCAAAATAACATCCGGAATAGTCACCTGCATATTTCGCTTCCCCGGATTCCGGAACCATCATTCCCATGGCAGTTAGCTCCGAGAGGCCCATGAGCTGCTCCCTGTTCTTGATGAGGAAGGGCTTCTCTTTTGTACCTTCTCCCTGACTTCCGCTCAAGAATTCAAAGCTGGTCTTTCCTGCCCAGGCATCCCAGATATCACCCAGGGAGCTGTAAGCGGCGGCCGTTACCTCTATTTTAGTAGGAAGGATTACAGGTGCGGCTTTTGGTATTTCTTCCGCTTCAGAAGCAGTGGCTTTTCTTAGTTCCGCATCCCGGTTCACCTCGGAAGAAGTAGCTGTCTGAACTGTTTTTACTATTGTATACCCATTTTCCGCATATATCGCCCATGATGGCAATGTGCCCATCACCATGGCTGTACAGAGCAAGCAGGCGATTCCTTTCATTACTTTTTTCATATTCATTTTCCTTTCTCTTATTGTTATCCCGTAAACTTTGTTTCCTGATATTTTCTCAGCCAATCCATCTGCTCTCTATCCTCTAGTTCCTTCTGCTCCGGATTCACTGCAAGAACACTGCCAAAAAAGAAGCCGGATAACGTTAGTACAATAACTCCAAATAAAATAATAATGATTCCCATAGATCCTCCTATCTTTGGGGAATTGCCATGGCTGGCCGGATGCCTAGGCTTGTATCATTTACACTTACCGGCTGGATATTTCCATCTACCAGGCTGACTGCATAGATTCTGTCACCATAAAGAAAATCATTTAGTCCGCGATCCTGTGGGGTACGAAGATAATATCCCTTGGAATAAGCGGAAATCTGTGTTCCCGGATTGTTGGTTTCACTTCCAATAAACCGCCAGAGAACATCTCGGTACTTAAGTGCCTCATCCACAGACAAAATAAATACCTTATCATACATTAGCTGAAACATATCATTCATAGCCATCAGGCTATTATCATTGAACTGTTCATAGCTTCCCTTCCAGGTGGCACCTATGTATGACCTGGTGATCCCGATATAGGTTTCATGGATAAAATCATCTGTCGCATGATTCAGAAGCCATTCCCGAATATCTGAGTATTTATAATTGTTATTAGATCCAAAAATCAGCTTATTTTCCGCCCCGTCAATAGCGTGTCCCGTTTTTTCGAGTATGTCTGACCGGATCACGCTATCACATAGAAATAATGCCGTCCCTTGGCTATTCCCCATAACATCCTCATAATCCTCATCAACACAGCGGAACAGATAGACCTTGTTTCCTATGGTCCGGGCCTGTATATCACCGATGTTATAATGCACGGCTTCCGGTATCTCACTGGCTGGACTATAACATACTTCACAGATTCCATCATGATCGGAATCCACATGGCCAGTTGCTGGCAATATTACGGTTTCTTCCTTTCCGCATTTCCGGCATCGGACCGTTTCATGACCGTTACTTGTACATGTAGTATTAACCTTATCCGTAATCTGATAATCGTGGCTACAGGTACTTTCATCATAGGTTTTTTCAAACCCTACTCTTATAATCGTAAATTTCTCATCAGCTATGTCGAATTCATCCATAACAAGCACAGATAGATTCTTAATGTCATGGAATGTCTGACTTATGATCACGGTACTTGGCACATGTCCCTTCGCAATGAGATAGATTTCCTTACGTTCCGTACCATCAGCCATTGACACCAGATCAAGAAGCCTTTCATTACTTTCTTCTACATTCTTAGTAATAAGTTGCTGGTCTGATGGCTCCTGGCTGCTAAGCCTAATATCTGCTTCCTTTGCAATACTCAGCCACATTTCCAATTTGTCTTTAGCCCCCTGATCCGGGTCCTCTTTTTGGAGGCATTCTCCTTTCTCAAACTCAATATAGTATTTCTGGGACCCATTACCGTTTACAATGACACTCCAAGGACTCGGAACAAGGGAATGGTAATAATACCGGTCTGCTCCTAAAATGATTTCTGGAAAGTCAACGATAAGGGGATTATCCTCTTCTGTCTGGCCCTGCTGGGCTTTCAATATCTCATTGCTATGATTCTCCTTTTCAACAAAATAGAGATTCCAGTCAACCTTTCGGGCTTCTGAAGGAGTAGCAACGTTTTCTCTCTCGTAATAAACGTTTAGAATCATCTGATCACTAGTTAACATAAAGATTTCCTTCTGCCCTTCGCACAGCTGATAGCCATCGATAACCGGTTGTATAACAGCAATGGTTCCCCCTTTCTCTCCCATACCAACTATGGCATGTAGTATCGTTTTATCTTTTACATCCATACACTGTACGGTATATCTGTACTGCATTCCTTCCTCCCCAGGTTCATTTGTTTCCTCCGATGATTCCTCAGGCGCCGGTATCACTGGTACAGTTTCTGATTCTCCTACATCCGGTATCGAATCTTTAGAGCTGCCATTGTCTGGCTTTGTTCCCTTATCCGGTTTTGCACTGCTTCCCCAACTCCCTGCTCCACCGCCACCAGGGCCTCTTCCTGAAAAATTACTTTTCAAAGCTGTCTCTTTCATAGTGACTGACTGTATCCCCTTCCCGGGTACATATTGTAATGTGCCGAATTCATCAATCCAGGCCCCAGTAGAATCTACAGAATACCCATCCGGCGTTTTTTCATTTATGTACATGGCTCCTTTTGGATGAGTACTTTCAGATTGGTCAGACAGGTAATAGCATCGTCCATCGATCCATTGCCAGCCGGTTAACATGTTCCCCTTTGTCCCATCAGAGACAGGGTTTAAAAAATACCATTTGCCGTCAATCAGCCTCCAGCCAGTAATCATATAGCCAGTATCATCAAAGTAATACCAAGCCCCGTCAATCAGCTTCCAGGCATTCGTTTCATAAATTTGATTATCCTCATAGACCCAATGGTTATCCTTCTGTATCCATGCTCCATAGCTTGGAATTTGAACAGGCATTACCGCTAGGGCTGCACTTAATAAAACAAAATATTTTCTTTTATTCATTAAAACTTTCATCACTCCTTACTATTTGTTTTTCTCCTTCAAGCAGACCTTTTTAATAAATCTCTTGTATTTACTTAAGAGCTTTTAAGCATTGTGATTTTTCCATATAAAATGGGATAGTCAGGTAAACAGCAATGCATTCAGTCTGTTACTTAAGAAGGGATATATGGCTCCTGCAGGGTTTAACCCTTCAGGTTGCTCCCGGTAAAAAGTAGACCTATACAAATATGTTTTGTTGTCATTTTATATTAAATTTATTGATGAATTGGGGAATGTAATTGAGAATTATATAAAATCTAAAAGAAATAACACTTGAATTGCCGGAATAACAGATAGTCTTATCATATTTAAGTTGATTTTTTTATAGTGACATCGCTTCGGTATTTTTATATCCGCTTAACATTGGTAACTATAATATTCAAATACCGGGATCAATTATTTGCATGATAAAACCGCCAACCTGTGATTAATTTATTGCTAAATAAATAAGTAGATTCACTCTAAGCAATCTCCATAAATGTAATGCATAAGCTACAAAATACGATATTAACGAAATAAAATGAAAATAAGATATAAGGATTAAAATAAGAACTTAGAAAGATAAACCAGAAGGTAAGATATTCACTATAGGAATAGTTAAATGCACTGAATAAGTTCATCTCCCCCCTGTGAAAATAAAGCGGAATAAACTAAATTATGCTTACAAAATGCAATTGCAAAAAATGGAATAAAATGAAATGGATTCAGATATGGAATACAGTTGCCCGCTTTGCTAGACAATTAAATAAGAATAGAAACATAATAAGATGGGTTCAAATAGAAATCTAATAAAACAAACTCATGACAATGCAAATATTCAATATACTCCTGTTAAAATAGATCATACAGTCACACGAAAACAAAAAGTCTATTTAACGATGACGAATCATCAAATGACCAAAATAGAGCCTGATACCATATTCATTTAACAATGTATTAATCGGGAAATTTTGTCGATACCGACTTGAAAAATCACATGATCGCTGCCTAACTGTTTTTAACAATCCCAACAGCATGCTTCCATAAACCAAGATTAAAGATAAAATCAGCCAGGCAACGGAACACCACGAACGTAGCTTCCTGCCTACATTGATAGTATACAACAAACCGTGCAGAAAATCAACATGCTCATGCAGAATATATGAAAGCTCTTATTAATTCCAAAGAGCTTGCTCCGGAGTTACATAATATAACTCCGGAGCAAAATTGAGAGGATTTATTTAGCATTGAATGCCAAATAATTTAAGTTTCAGAATCCCTTAATTAACTCTCCATTCTTTGGTTCAAAGCGTCCCGTAAAGAAGCGCAGAACTTCAGGCTCATAAACCCACTTAAGACCGCTGATGTCATGTCTTACCTGATACAACTGGATGATTGCATCAGCAACATAGTCCAGATGTGCATATGTATAAACTCTTCTCGGAATGGTCAGACGGATTGTCTCCAGCTTCGGCACATGGTTCTCTCCTGTCTTTATGTCTCTTCCTGCGGAGATTATGCCGCGCTCCATGGTTCTAACTCCGGAGTACTCGTAAACAGCCGCTGCCAGAGCCTGTGCCGGGAAATCCGTTTTCTGATCCAAATGGTCTAAGAATGCACGGGCATCTACGAAAATCGCATGACCGCCGCTCGGCTTAACCATAGGAACTCCTGCTGCGTCCAGCTTCTCACCAAGGTAACGGATCTGATTTACTCGATGACTGATGTAGTTGAATTCCATTGATTCTTTAAGACCGATTGCCATAGCTTCCATATCTCTTCCTGCCATTCCGCCGTAGGTAGGCATACCTTCATACTGTACGACCATTCCTGTTGCACGGATATATAAATCTTTGTCATTCATGCAAAGGAATCCGCCGATATTGGTCAGACAGTCTTTCTTTCCGGACATTGTGCAGCCATCGCCGTAAGAGAACAATTCGTGGACTATTTCCTTAATGGTCTTGTCTTCATAGCCTTCTTCTCTTGTCTTGATGAAATATGCGTTCTCCACGCATCTGGTGGCATCAAACATTACCTTAATGCCATATTTATGGGCCATCTCTGACACAGCCTTTATGTTAGCCATGGAAACTGGCTGCCCGCCTGCCAGGTTTACAGTAACTGCAAGGCAGATATATGGGATCTTGTCTGCGCCGACTTCGTCAATAAGAGCCTGGAACTTATTTAAGTCTACATTGCCCTTAAAATCCAGGACTGCATTTGGATCATGGGCTTCGTCAATTACCACGTCGCGGAAGGTTGCTCCATTGTGTTCCTGATGGAAACGGGTTGTAGTGAAGTACATATTTCCCGGCACATAGTCTCCTGGCTTAATGGTAAGAGAAGACAGAATGTTCTCTGCACCGCGTCCCTGATGAGTAGGAACTACATATTTGAATCCAAATAACTCTTGCACAGTCTCTTCCAGATGATAAAAGTTCCTGGATCCTCCGTAAGCTTCATCACCCAACATCAGCCCTGCCCACTGTCTGTCACTCATTGCATTTGTTCCTGAGTCTGTCAGAAGGTCAATAAAACATTCCTCTGATTTTAGCAGGAACGTATTATATCCTGCTGTCTTGATGGCTTCTTTTCTCTCTTCTTTGTTAAGGTTGCCCATAGGCTCTACCATCTTAATTTTGAAAGGCTCTGGTGCAAATTTCATCATATCCATTACTATTCCTCCTTTAAAATGTTTATATTTTTCTTTTTAATTGAAAAATTCTTTTCATAATCGTTAAGCGATGCAATAGCCTGGCCTGACAACGGGATGATTGCCAGCATATTGAAAATGGTCATCAGCCCTACTCCAAGATCTCCTAAATCCCATACAAAGCTGTATGCGGCGATTCCGCCGATAAAAAGCATCACCAGTGCGAATATTTTGTATCCTGTCTGAGCAGCCCATGTATCCTTGAAGATATAAGCCACATTGCTGCGCGCATAGTATAGAATGCCAATAAATGTAGAAAAGCTAAACAGGAACAGGATAATTGCGATAAAAACAACTCCGAATCTACCCAAGTGATAGTTCATAGCTCCCTGCAAAAGATCCATTCCCTCCAATCCTTCGATAACCTCAGCTGGTGCTAAAAGCATCAGGAATGCGGAACAGCTGCAGATTGCCAGGGTATCGATGAAAACGCCCAGAGACTGTATCAATCCCTGCGTTACCGGGTGATCCACCTCGGCAGCCGCTGCTGCACAGGGAGCGGAGCCGCTTCCGGCTTCGTTAGAAAAAAGTCCACGCTTTACACCATTCATAACAACAGCTCCCAACCCTCCGCCTACCAGAGGCTTAAGTCCAAATGCCTGTGAAAAGATGTTGCCAAAAACAGCTGGAATCTGAGTAATGTTCTTGGCAATGATGAAAAACGTAATTGCCATATAAGCACATGCCATAATTGGCACAATCATGTCGAGTACCTTCACCGTAGCATTCTTGCGGAGCACAATACATGCGGAAACCGCAACCAGAACCACAGTAGTAGTTAGCTCTGGAATACCAAATGCATTTTTAAAGGCAGTTGAAACTGAGTTTCCGATCACCTGGCTGATACCTGCCCAGCATAGCAGACCTGAAAGTGCAAATGCAATTCCAAGGAATGTGCACTTGCAGCCCTTTATGTAATACGTGTTGCCGTCCATTGCCACATACTCTGCTTCCTTTTGAACATCCTGTACAAAGATATCTTCATGCTTCACCTTTGTAATAAACCGGATTCTGTCCATAAAGTAGGCCGGTCCACCTCTATATCCCCCATAAAGTGGATCCTTTTCTTTGTAAATCTGTGCCAGTGTCGATTCAATGAATGCAGTAGACGAGCCGATAATAGCCGTCACCCACATCCAGAATACTGCACCTGCCCCACCAAATGAAATAGCCGCTACCACACCTGCCAGGTTCCCCATACCCACGCGGGTGGCTGTGGCGATAATCAGTGCCTGAAGACCGGAAATTGAATTCTGATCCTCTCCTGTCTTTTTCCTCAAAGTCGCCCGAATCATTTCAGGAAAAAGCCGGAATGGCAGGAATCTCGTTTTTATAGTGAAATATAGTCCTGCGGGAATCAACAGGATTACCAGCAATGATATGCCGAACTTAGTTTCACCATTTGAAAATTCCAGAATAAACATGTCGCCCCACAACAAGTTATTTAGTGCCATTACAATCTTTACGATATAATGCACCAGCCATTCAAATAGTTGCATTACCCCATCCTCCTTCTCGTATTAAATTTTTTGTATTCTACCTTCTTTCCGTTCTGTCGATGCATGATGCGTGATGCATCATGCATCGTTGTGTTTATTATACATTACTATGCAAATTTGTCAATATTTATTTTATAATTTTCAACTATATTTATAATCCTGAAGTTCTGGGAAATATAGAGACAAATCAGATCAACAATTGCCCCTTTTATTGCTTTTAACAAAGATTTATAGTAAACTGTAAAATACAAGCAATTCAGACAATCAGGAAGGAGACGAAGATGAAGAATACTCTTGTGAAAATGACCCTAAGCGAACAGTTATACAACATCCTGAAAAATGAAATCATGAGCGGAACTATTCCTCTGGGAAGCAAAATTACAAATAGAGAACTGCAGGAGCGTTTTCAGGTTTCCTCCACACCGGTGCGAGATACTATCAACAAGCTTTATCAGGACGGCCTTGTAAAAGAGGTTACAAAAACAGGTGCCCAGGTAATCACCTTTGACTATGGATATGCGGCAGAAATCAATGAATTCATTGCAGCTATCTCCTGTGTAGCCCTCACTATGACTATTGCAAGGGGTACAGACAAGGAAGTGACAAAACATTTGAAAGAATATCTGAAAAAACAGACGATTGCTCCAGATGACGATGCCTACTTTGAGGCGGACTTCCATTTTCATAAGTCGTTTTTTGATTTCTGCGGCAACCAGTTTTTAAAAGAAACCTACAAGAGATACAATCTTATTCGTTTCCTTCTGATAAAGTTTGCAATCCGAACAGCTGAGGACCGGTCCTGCTCTACCAAGCAGCACGGAGATATTGTCGATGCATACAGCTCCGGCAATTTCGACCTTGCGTCCCAGCTTCTTGAGCAGCACTATATTCACGGTCTTTCATTAATCAAGGGATACAATCCATAGAAAAAACCGTCAGACTGAACTTTCCCTTGTACCTTTTGAGCAGAGTTACCATATATTACAATCGATAAGGAGGTAGCAAATTATGTCAGCTACCTCCTTATATCTTTTTTCCCTTCAAGCTGCATGTCCTCATATCTGTACAGCAGCTATACGCTATAAGAATATCAACTCTACCGAATCCAATTTAGGTCAATCTATCAGCAGTTCGTCG
>Ga0213825_1000806_pt1 | contig 22631 bp, 21 predicted proteins | sample MC6MC0900MG_FD_179896 | JGI IMG/M metagenome (GOLD analysis project Ga0213825, IMG submission 179896) | Enriched soil aggregate microbial communities from Iowa State University, Ames, United States - MC6-MC0900-MG | ecosystem: Environmental > Terrestrial > Soil > Unclassified | place: USA: Iowa... | reverse complement strand
AATCAAAAAAAGTAAAGATGAAGCATCTTACATACGATGTCCTTGTATGTGAAGATCAAAATGGCCGAATTTTAATGGAACAGCGACCTGCAGAAGGGTTATTAGCAAATCTATGGCAATTTCCAATGATAGAGCACGGTAAAGATTCCATTGATACGTTTAAAATTGAACATTCTTTAGATGTTCAATCACAAACGGATTTACTTACGTTTAAACATGTTTTTTCACATTTAACTTGGCATCTAAATAGCTATTTCATGATATGTTGTCATTCTACAGAAAAAGGCGTTTGGCTGACCCGAGAACAAATAAAGCAATTACCAATGCCAGTACCAATGCTTAAAATATGGAGGGAAATGGAAAATTAAAATAAGAAATTTATAAGCATAAAAGCATTCACCTCGGTACACAATAATTACCGTGGAGGTGAATGAAAAATGAAAAAGCAAAACAACGCAAATTTCCAACCAAATAAAAACATGCAACGTCAAAGTCAAGAGTTTGGTGCTGAGACTGATGTGAACGAAGTGCAAAAGCAAAATGCTAAAGCAGAGCAAAAGAAAGCTCAAGCTTCAGGAAACTTCACTAAAACAAACCAAGATCTTGGTGAATAACACTTTGTAATTGCATATTTGCATTTACCTCTAAGGAGCTGTCAAAATCAAAAAGATTACAAAGACAGCTCCTTTATATTATTAAAAACGTCCAAAAAGTGCTGGGCATAAAGAGAAATCGCTCGGGTCGTATGAAAAACTGCTCAGGTAGTTGAGGAAATAGCTCAGGTCGTGTGAAAAACTGCTCAGGTAGTCAAGGAAATAGCTCGGGCCGCGTGAAAAATTGCTCAGATAGTCAAGGAAACCGCTCAGGTCGCGTGAAAAACTGCTCATGTAATGGAAGAAATAGCTCGGGTCGCGAGAAAAATTGCTCAGGTAGTCGAGGAAATAGCTCGGGTCGCGAGAAAAATTGCTCAGGTAGTCGAGGAAATAGCTCGGGTCGCGAGAAAAATTGCTCAGGTAGTCGAGGAAATAGCTCGGGTCGCGAGAAAAACTGCTCAGGTAGTCGAGGAAATCGCTCAGGTCGCGAGAAAAACTGCTCAGGTAGTCGAAGAAATCGCTCGGGTCGCGAGAAAAACTGCTCAGGTAGTCGAGGAAACCGCTCGGGTCGAGATAAAAACTGCTCAGGTAATGGAAGAAATCGCTCGGGGCGAGAAAAAATTGCTCAAGTAATCGAAGAAATCATTGACTCACATAAAAAATAGAAATTCTCTTTAAATTTTTTGTGGAATTTGAAAAGGACGCAGGGAAATTTGTGGTTTTCTAACTACACCTTTCGCCTACACATTGCTATAATATACTAGAGACTGCTAGATTTAGGTAGCATAGACGAAAAGGTGGGCTTCAAAAATGGCAATACCGGTAGAAGGAGAAACGATACAAATACATAGTTATAAGCACAATGGCCGTATCCACCGGGTTTGGCAAGAAACAATGGTGTTAAAAGGAACGAAAAATATCATTATCGGTGCGAATGAACGGACACTTGTGACAGAATCCGATGGTCGTACCTGGCTAACGAGAGAGCCTTCTATTTGTTATTTCCATGCGGAGCACTGGTTTAACATCATCTGTATGCTGCGTGAGGACGGTGTGTATTATTATTGTAATCTAAGCTCACCATTTGTTTTCGATAATAATGCCATTAAATATATTGACTATGATTTAGACATTAAAGTATTCCCTGATATGTCTTATTCACTTTTAGATGAAGATGAATATGAGCTACACCGGAAAGAAATGTCTTATCCAGATGTCATTGATAAAATTCTAAAGCGCAATGTCGATAAATTAATTAGCTGGATTCAACAAAAAAGAGGACCCTTTGCACCTGATTTCATCGATGCCTGGACAAACCGTTATAAGTTTCAGCTCGATATGCAAGCAGATGATTGTTAAGTAGCACCTATTAGTTTTTACTAATGGGTGTTTTTTTCTTTTAAGTAGATGGGGGAAATTAGGTTTGTAAAATAGTCCGCGCAAAGTCATATTACATGTACTTAAAACGAAATATTGCTATAATTACGTTTGGGCATTCAGTTTGGAATGTCCATTTATCTTCTGTAGCGAAAGCAAAGAGGCAGCTACAATTACGCCAAGGCGAAATTGATTTTTTGACCCGTTAAGGATGTGATTAGAAATGGGTAGTATAAAGCGGTATATGCGTTTTGTAAAACCATATACTTGGGAAATTATTTTAACGATATTAATTGGTATAGTGAAGTTTGCTATTCCGCTATTTATCCCTTTGCTTATAAAAATTGTGTTAGATGATATTATTCCTGCGAATCATCTATCAGATGCAGAGAAAACAAAAGAATTATTTTATTGGTTAGGTGGTACCATCATTGTGTTCTTTATCATTCGGCCGCCAATTGAGTATTACCGTCAATATTTCGCTCAACATGTTAGTAATAAGGTGCTTTTTGATATTCGAAAGGAAATCTATGCCCATTTGCAGCGACTTAGTTTAAGATACTATGCAAATACAAGAGCCGGCGACGTTATCTCAAGAGTGATTAATGATGTGGAGCAAACAAAAAACTTTATCATGACTGGTTTGATGAATGTTTGGCTAGATCTTGCCACAATTGTTATTGCCGTCATAATTATGCTGACAATGGATGTTAAGCTGACACTTGTAGCATTGATTGCGTTCCCATTCTATGCATTTAGTGTGAAGTACTTTTTTGGTAAGCTGAGGGATTTAACTAGAAAGCGCTCCAAGGCACTTGCAGGTGTGCAAAGTTATTTACATGAACGAGTAGCTGGAATGAGCATAATTAAAAGCTTTACACTCGAAAAGCATGAACAAAAATTATTTAATCAAGCAAATGGTGAATTTTTAGAGAAGGCTTTGGATCATACAAAATGGAATGCGAAATCTTTTGCTGTAGTGAATACCATTACGGATGTAGCTCCGCTGTTAGTCATTGCCTATGCAGGCTATCAGGTTATAAATGGGCCTCTGTCCATAGGAACGATGGTTGCCTTTATTGCCTATATTGAAAGACTTTATGGTCCACTTCGTCGTTTAGTTAGTTCATCTACTACATTAACGCAGTCAATTGCTTCAATGGACAGAATGTTTGAATTAATGGACGAACCTTATGAGGTGAAAAATAAAACTGATGCCGTTGAGTTAAAACGGGTAAATGGTGAGGTCCACTTTGACAGCGTGGATTTTCAATATGAAGCTAATGGCTCGAAAATTTTATCCAATATTCATTTTACCATTAACCCTGGAGAGACAGTGGCATTTGTAGGCATGAGTGGTGGCGGAAAATCCACGATTATCAGCTTGATCCCACGCTTTTATGATACAACAAATGGTATAGTGCGTATTGATGGCTATGATGTGAAGGATGTAACCTTGCATTCATTACGTTCACAAATAGGCATCGTGTTACAGGATAATATTTTATTCAGTGATTCCGTAAAAGAGAATATTTTAATGGGCAAACCAGATGCTAGTGATGAAGAGGTCGTTTCTGCAGCGAAGGCAGCCAACGCACATGACTTTATCATGAGCTTGCCAAATGGCTATAACACCAAGGTTGGGGAGCGCGGTGTGAAATTATCTGGTGGTCAAAAGCAGCGTGTCGCTATTGCTCGTGTATTTTTAAAAAATCCACCTATTTTAATATTAGATGAAGCTACCTCTGCATTGGATTTAGAAAGTGAAGCACTTATTCAGGAATCATTAGAGCTGCTTGCACATGAGCGTACAACGATAATTATTGCTCACCGACTTTCTACAATTACACATGCTGATAAAATTATTGTCATTGATCATGGACAATTAATTGAAAGTGGTACACATGAAGAACTTATGCACAAGCAAGGCGTTTATTACAATTTATTCCAAGTGCAGCATTTAAATTGAAATTTATAATAAAAAATTTAAAAATAGTCTTCCGTTTAATTTTTAATGGAGGGCTATTTTTTTGCGATTTATGTAAAATAGTATCGTTTGATAAGAAATAATTAGTATGTAGGTCGAATTGGATAGAAAATATATGTTTCTATGTAGAATAATAATGATTGAAAGAGAGAATATTTTTAGTTAGAATTATCTGAAAATAGGGAATTAAATGATAGTTAGTGTATTATATTAATAGAATTATACAATTTAGTAAAATACAGGTAGGATGGAGCGATTGTGCATGAGGAAAAAGCTGCTAGAAATAAAAGGTTTAAAAACGACCTTTTTTACAGATGATGGGCAAATTCCTGCCGTTGATGATATCGATTTTTCTGTGCATGAAGGAGAAATACTGGGGATTGTTGGAGAATCAGGAAGTGGTAAAAGTGTCACATCACTGTCCATTATGGGATTAATACCATCACCCCCTGGGAAAATAACAGGTGGCGAAATATTATTGGATGGCAAAAATCTGGCGGCATTATCAGATAAGCAAATGCAAAAAGTTCGTGGCAAAGATGTAGCAATGATATTTCAGGAACCAATGACCTCCTTAAATCCTTTATTTACAATTGGAGATCAGTTAAAAGAGGCAATTTTAATACATCAACCAAAATGGTCGAAAAAGGAAGCGTTTGCAAGAGCGGTTGAAATTATGAAGATGGTTGGTTTACCCCGTGCTGAGTCATTATTAAAAGATTATCCACATCAATTATCAGGAGGAATGCGGCAGCGTGTCATGATTGCGATGGCACTTCTCTGTGATCCAAAGGTTTTGATAGCTGATGAGCCAACTACTGCTCTTGATGTTACGATTCAGGCACAAATTTTGCAGTTAATGAAAGACTTGAATAAACGTTTAAATACAGCTGTTCTATTGATTACCCATGATTTGGGTGTCGTAGCAGAGACATGTGAGCGTGTCATTGTGATGTATGCTGGACAAATTGTTGAAGAGGCGCCAATTCAGGAGATATTCGCTAACCCTAAGCATCCTTATACGCAAGGGCTTATTAAGTCTGTACCTGATATGCGTTATAAAAAGGATAACCTTTATTCGATACCTGGAAGTGTACCAAAGCCAGGGAGTATCAAGGTTGGCTGCCGTTTTGCAGCACGCTGTGAATTTGCGATGGATCGTTGTCAACTGGAAACACCACCTTTATATGAAGCAGCAGAGCAGCATAAATCGAGATGTTTTTTACTAGAGAAACAGGGGGTGGGGCAGGATGTCGAAAGTTTTGTTGAAAGTTGATGGCTTAAAAAAGTATTTTCCTATTCGACAAGGCATTCTTAATACACAGGTTGGGGATGTGAAGGCAGTGGATGATGTTTCTTTTGAGGTTTTTGAAGGAGAAACATTAGGCATTGTAGGGGAATCGGGATGTGGCAAATCAACTACTGGCCGATTGTTAATGCGATTAATTGAACCAACGGAAGGAAATATAGAATTCGCAGGGAAAGCGATTTCAGAATTATCCAATAATGAGATGCGTAAGGCACGAAGAGATATTCAAATGATTTTTCAGGATCCCTATGCCTCTTTAAATCCAAGACACAATATTGGAAAGATTTTAGAGGAGCCTCTTATTGTACATGGTATGGGTAATGCTAAAGAACGAAAGCAGAAGGTTTTGGAGCTTCTAGAAACGGTTGGTCTAAATGAATATCATATTAAGCGATATCCACATCAGTTTAGTGGTGGTCAAAGACAGCGTATTGGCATTGCTCGAGCCTTGATGACCAATCCACGTTTAATTATTGCAGATGAGCCAGTTTCAGCACTCGATGTATCCATACAGGCACAGGTTTTAAATTTATTGCAAAAGCTGCAAAAAGATTTAAAGCTGACATATATTTTTATTTCACATGACTTAGGTGTCGTGCGTCATATCAGTAATCGTGTTGGTGTGATGTATTTAGGTAAATTAGTAGAGTTGACAGCAAGTGAGGATTTATATGCAGAGCCGCTTCATCCATATACACAGGCTCTCTTATCTTCGGTTCCTGTTCCAGATCCTACGTTTGAGCGTGAACAACTGATTATTACTGGAGATATTCCGAGTGCTTCAAATGCGCCTAGTGGATGCACTTTCCATACAAGATGTCCATTTAAAAAGGAAGAATGTTCTCAAATAGTTCCAAAAATGCAAGAAGTAAAACCGGGTCATTATGTTGCTTGTCATCTCTATGATGCTATACAACATTCAATGATATAAAAAAACATAGGGGGAAATTTAATGAAGAAAAAAAAGCTATGGACTTTGGGTGTAATGTTTATCCTTGTTCTCTCGACAATCTTAGCTGCTTGTGGTGGCTCTGATACTAAGGATACGGGTAGTAAGGATACTTCAACTGGTGGCGATAAGGCTAATAGCAACGAACCAAAAATATTAGTCTATGGTCGTGGTGGAGATTCTGTAGCACTAGACCCTGCTGTTGTCACAGACGGTGAATCCTTTACGGTTACAGCTAATATATATGAGACTTTAGTTAACTTTGGTGAAAAAGATGTAACGATTCAACCAGGTTTGGCAAAATCATGGGAGCCGTCAGAGGATGGATTAACTTATACATTCCAACTACAAGAGGGTGTAAAATTCCATGATGGCACAGATTTCAACGCAGAGGCAGTTGTCAAAAATATTGAACGTTGGAAATCAAGCAATGATAAATATCCATATTTTAAAACTCAATTTGTCGTTGGTGACAAGCAAATTATAGAATCTGCTACTGCTGAGGGTGACTATACGGTTGTTCTTAAGTTAAGCCAACCACAAGCACCATTCCTGAAAAATTTAGCGATGTCTCCATTTGCAATTGCTTCTCCGAAAGCTTTTGAGGCAGATGAAGAGGGATTATCCACAAATCCTGTAGGAACAGGTCCATTCAAGTTTGTTAGCTGGGAACGTAATGCTTCGATAACGATTGAGAAAAACCCAGATTACTATATTGATGGCTATCCAAAATTAGATAAAGTTATTTATCGTTCTATACCAGAAAACACTGCACGATTAACTGAATTAACGAGTGGCAATATTGATGTAGCTGATGGCTTAAGTCCATCTGATAAAGGAACAATCGAAGGAGATGCCAACTTACAGCTAATTGAACGTCCTTCTATGAACGTTGGGTATTTAGGTTTAACAGTTACTCGACCTCCATTTGATAATGTAAAGGTGCGTCAGGCAGTAAACTATGCTATTGATAAACAAGCACTAGTGGATGCATTTTATGAAGGGTTAGCGGAGCCAGCGAAGAACCCAATGCCACCAGTAATTTCTGGTTATAACGATGAGGTTAAAGGTTATACGTATGATCCTGAAAAAGCGAAGGCATTACTTGCTGAAGCAGGCTATGATGGCAAAGAGATTGAGCTATGGGCAATGCCAGTACCACGACCATACATGCCAGATGGTCAAAAGGTTGCAGAAGCGATTCAAAAGAACTTAGAAGATGTAGGCATTAAATCTAAAATTGTGTCATATGAATGGGCTACTTATTTAGATAAAGCTGAAAAAGGTGAAGCAGATGCATTCTTACTTGGCTGGACAGGTGATAATGGAGATGCGGATAACTTCCTATATTCATTATTAGACGGCGATAATATCCATTCTAATAACTATACATTCTATGACAACAAAGAATTACACAAGCTATTAACAGCTGCTCAAACTGAAATTGATGAGGATAAGCGTAATGAATTGTATAAGCAGGCTCAAGTTATTATTTCTGAGGATGCTCCATGGGTTCCTCTTGCTCACTCTATTCCAATTTTAGCTGCTAACAAGAAAGTTACAAATTATATTGCGCACCCTACTGGCTCTGACCGTTTAGATGCAGTAGATATTCAATAGTAAAGTTCATTTTTTAATTGAAAAAAGGGATGTAAAGAATCTGCTTGCTTTTCTGCGGGTAAGCCGTGGAATTCTCGCAGATTCTTTTCTAGTAAAAGAAAATTATATTCTCCTGTATGAAAGATCTCATCTAAACATTTAAAGCCGTTTGGTGAAAGCTCAACCTTTCAACAGTATATAAAGACTTCAAAGTATATTATGAAAATCATAGAGAGGTGATGAAAATGCTTCACTATATGGGGAGACGATTCCTTCAACTAATCCCAGTTTTGCTTGGAATGACTTTTATCGTCTTTATGTTGATACGTGCAATACCTGGTAATCCAGCACAAGTTATTTTAGGACAACAGGCAACAAAAGAGGCGGTCGAGGCATTAAACGCAAGTTTAGGATTAGATAAACCTTGGTATACACAATATTTTAGTTATTTGTCAGGTATTTTCCAGGGAGATCTGGGGGTTTCCTTACGTACTAAATTACCTGTATCAGAAGAAATTTTTCCATACTTGGCAGCAACAGCTGAGCTTGCACTTTTTGCCATGATTATTGCTATCATTATTGGTGTGAATGCTGGCATTATTTCTGCATGGTTCCAAAATTCTTGGTTCGACTATATTGCAATGATAGTGGCATTAGTTGGTGTATCTGTACCAGTATTCTGGCTAGGTTTAATGGAGCAATGGGCATTTAGTAGTAAGCTTGGCTGGTTGCCTACTTCTGGTCGAGAGGATGTTCGAAACCCAATAGCCGCCATAACCCATTTCTATTTACTTGATACCCTTATTCAAGGACGCTTTGATCAATTCATTGAAGTCGTAAAGAGATTAATATTACCAGGAGTAGCACTTGCGACCATTCCGATGGCTATTATTGCAAGAATCACAAGGTCTTCTATGCTAGAAGTAATGCGCTCGGATTATGTACGTACAGCAAGAGCGAAAGGCCAAAAAATGTTTATTGTTGTTTATAAGCATGCACTAAAGAATGCTGTGATTCCTGTGTTAACGGTAATTGGTCTACAAACAGGATTACTCCTAGGTGGTGCCATACTAACAGAGACTATTTTTAGTTGGCCAGGAATTGGTCGTTATATTTATGATGCGATTGGCTTCAGGGATTACCCTGTTATTCAATCAGGTATTCTAATCGTTGCATTTATTTTCATCATGATTAACTTAATTGTGGATTTGCTGTATACAGTGATTGATCCGCGTATTAAATACAAATAGAAGGGAGCTGCAATGATGACTGGAGCAATGGATATCAAAAAAGAAGCAGTACCAACTCGAGAACGTGCGGTAGGTCCGTGGCTCGAAGGCTGGCGGAGCTTTAAAAAGAGTAAAGTCTCCCTTATAGGAGCAGGAATTGTTCTATTTTTTATTTTACTTGCTATAGTTGGGCCCTACCTTGCACCACAGGACATCAATGAACAAAATTTTGCGAAGCGCTTGTTGGCACCATCCAGTGAACATTGGTTTGGAACGGATGATTTTGGACGAGATATTTTTTCTAGAATCATTCATGGTGCTCGGATTTCATTATGGGTAGGCTTTTTCTCAGTTATTTTATCCGTAATCGTTGGTAGTTTACTTGGTATTATTGCAGGCTATTATGGAAAATGGATCGATACGATTATTTCACGTATTTTTGATATTATGCTAGCTTTCCCTAGTATGCTGTTAGCGATTGCAGTAGTGTCGGTGCTAGGTCCATCTTTACAAAATGCATTAATTGCCATAGCAATAATTAACATTCCGAATTTTGGTCGTTTAATTCGCTCTAAAGTATTGAGTGTCAAGGAAGAGGAATATATTGTAGCGGCTAAAGCAATTGGCATGCGTGATACACGAATTTTATTTTCTCATATTTTACCGAATTCCATAACACCAATAATTGTACAAGGAACACTAGCTATTGCGACAGCCATTATTGAAGCGGCGGCATTAGGTTTCCTTGGACTAGGAGCTCAAGCACCAGCACCCGAATGGGGAAAAATGCTAGCTGATGCTCGGAAGTTTTTAATAAATGCTCCATGGACAATGATATTCCCAGGTCTAGCTATTATGTTAACAGTTCTCGGCTTTAACCTAATGGGTGATGGACTGCGTGATGCACTTGATCCAAAAATGAAAAGCTAGTATATGCTCATTAGCCTTCTACAAGTTAGAAGGTTTTTTAACTGCATTAAAAGAAACTCATTTACAGTGAAAACATCATGATTATGAAGATTTCTCGAAAATAAGGCTCATATTGGCATCGACATTTTGGAGCCATTAATTGAATTTTTTGTAATGTTATTTTAGACTTATTATAATGGTGAAAAACGACAATCTTTTATGAAATATATAAAGATTCGACTTTACATTATTTCTTTACATATAATCTTTTAGTTGGCAACACATAGTTTAGGAGGGTGATTAAATTGGGAATTAATTTGCAAAAAGGGCAACGGGTCGATTTAACAAAAGGGAATGCTGGTTTAAATAAAATCAAAGTAGGTTTAGGCTGGGACCCTGTAAGTCAAGAAAAAAGCGGCGGTTTATTTGGAGGCTTATTTTCAAGTAGAAATAGCGGCAGTGGTAGAAACATCGACTGTGATGCCTCTGTATTAATGCTGCAAGATGATAAAGTTGTTGCGGGAGACGATGTTGTTTATTTTGGAAAATTAACAAGTAACTGCCGCTCTGTTCAACATTCAGGTGATAATTTAACAGGTGATGGCGATGGTGATGATGAAGTTATTACAATAGAGCTGTCGTCTGTACCAACGAAATATAACAAGCTGGTGTTTGTTGTAAATATCTATGATGCAGCAAATCGTAATCAACACTTTGGCATGATTCAAAATGCATATATTCGTGTGTATGATGACAGGACAGGTAGTGAGCTAATTCGCTATAATTTAACTGATAACTATTCGAACTTAACGACGCTTGTCTGTGGTGAAATTTACCGCCATAACAATGATTGGAAATTTGCTGCAGTTGGAACAGGAACAAATGACGTGAAACTTGGCGACGTTGTTCGAAGATATCAATAAATAATTAACTAGGAGGAGAAAGATAATGGGTATTTCATTACAAAAAGGTCAAAAGGTAGATTTAACAAAAACAAATCCAGGATTAACAAATGTAATTGTTGGTTTAGGCTGGGATACAAATAAATATGACGGTGGACATGATTTCGATTTAGACTCATCTGTATTTTTACTTGCAGATACAGGCAAAGTAGCAGATCAAAATGATTTTATTTTCTACAATAATACAACAGGTGGCAACGGCTCTGTTGAACATTCCGGGGATAATTTAACTGGCGATGGTGATGGTGACGATGAAGTGGTAAAAGTTGCATTAACACAAGTACCTGCACATGTACAACGACTAGCATTTACTGTAACAATCCATGATGCAGAGGCACGCAGTCAAAACTTTGGTATGGTTTCTAATGCCTATATTCGTATTGTCAATGCTGCTTCCAACGAAGAAATTATTCGTTATGATTTAGGTGAGGATTTCAGTATTGAAACAGCAGTCGTAGTAGGGGAATTATACCGCCATAACGGAGAATGGAAATTTAATGCGATTGGTGCCGGTTACCAAGGTGGCTTAGCTGCACTATGTAATGACTATGGCTTGAGTGTAAACTAAAAAATTTCAACTTTGAACGGAAAGGGAGATTTTCAATGGCTATTCAATTAAGCAAAGGACAACGTATTGATTTAACAAAACAAGATCCAGGCCTAAACAGTATTGGAATCGGCTTAGGCTGGGATGTAAAGCAATTTGATGGTGGACAAGACTTTGACCTTGATGCATCTGTATTTTTACTAGATGCGTCAGGTAAATGCCGTAATGAACAAGACTTTATCTTTTACAATAATTTAACGAGCCCAGATCAATCTGTTGTGCATACTGGTGATAACCGTACAGGAGAAGGTGATGGGGATGATGAAAAGGTTCTTGTAAACTTAAAGCAAGTGTCTCCACAAATTGAAAAGATTGTTGTGACGGTTACAATCTATGACGCGGAGGGCCGTCATCAAAACTTCGGTCAGGTTCTGAATGCCTATGTTCGTTTAACGAATGAGGAGTCAGGGGCAGAAGTATTGCGTTATGATTTAGGTGAAGATTTCAGCATTGAAACTGCCGTTGTTTTTTGTGAGCTTTACCGCCATAATGGTGAGTGGAAGTTTGCCGCAGTAGGCTCAGGCTATCAGGGTGGCTTAGCAGCATTAGTTAATGCATATGGCCTACAATAATTTGGATAGGTAAAGACGGAGGATCTTTTTTGGACGTTTTCAACGAGATATTAAATACATATGCACAGTTTTTTAACTGGCACATGTGGGGACAGGTTTTAACAGATCCAGTATCATGGGGCCTAATTTTTTCATTAATTATTATGGAAGGCTTATTATCTGCAGACAATGCGTTAGTTTTAGCAGTTCTTGTTAAACATCTTCCAAAGCATCAACGAAAAAAAGCGTTAATGTATGGGATGTTTGGAGCGTATTTCTTCAGATTTCTCTTCATTGGTATTGGTGTTTACCTCGTGAAGTTCTCCATCGTTAAAGTAATTGGTGCGACTTATTTAATGTGGTTAGTCATACTACATTTTAAAAATAAGAGCGATGATGAAGGAGAAGCACATGAGTTTAAAAAGACGGGTTGGATGGTTCGCGTTTTTGGAACGTTCTGGGCGACTGTTATTTCAGTTGAATTAATGGATGTTGCCTTTTCAGTAGACTCTATACTAGCAGCGTTTGCGATATCAGATCAAGTTTGGGTACTATTATTAGGCGGAGTTTTAGGGATTATTATGATGCGTACTATCGCTGGAGTATTCCTATCATTGATAGAGCGAGTACCTGAGCTTGAAACAACTGCCTATATTTTGATTGCGATTATTGCTCTTAAAATGTTTGCAAGTATTTTTGGATTCCATCTTTCGCATGAATTATTCTTTATTATTTTAATTGCTGCATTCTTACTGACATTTGTTGTACACAAGATGAATAAGAAAACAGCCGTGTAAACAAGGCACTGTATTGGTCTGTAGGGAACAGGCTGATACAGTGCTTTTTTCACAGAAGGTATGCTATTACTGGGGAGAGGATTAAATGCAACACTTTGCAACAGAAGCAGAGACGATTTTTTATAAGAAGCCACAGCCCTTTACCAAATTGGATACGCCAGATATTCTGTCATATGCCTTAGGTGCGACTTTGTATATGCCAGCTTCCATGCCTAATATTGTGGGTTTGATTCAATCGCAAAAATATAAAGAGCTTACATCACTTGTCATTGACTTAGAGGATGCAGTAGGAGATACAGAGTTACTAGATTGTGAAGCAAAATTGATGGAGGATATTAGTGAATTATATGAGCTATATAACCAAAAACAATTGCAATTACAAGATCTACCACTCCTTTTTATTCGTGTACGTCATGTAGAACAATTTAATTATTTAATAACTTCATTAGGGAAGAAACAGGAAATATTAACTGGTTATGTATTTCCAAAATTTACAGCAGCACAAGGAGCCCAGTATTTTGAGCTACTTGAACAAACCATTTTGGAACATCATTTAACCTTATATGGTATGCCAATTTTAGAAAGTCGTGAGGTATTATATAAGGAATCTCGTATGGAGGCATTATTAAGCATTAAAGAAGTTCTACATCAATACAGGGAACGCGTATTAAATGTGCGTATTGGTGCAACTGATTTTTGTGGTATATATGGAATTCGCCGCCGTATGGACTCGACTATTTATGATATCAGTGTGATTAGAGATTGTATAGCAGATATAGTCAATGTCTTAGGTCGTGAGGAAGATGGTTTTGTTATTTCTGGGCCTGTGTGGGAGTATTTTAGTAATCAACGTGTATTAAAGCCTGCATTAAGAGTGACGCCATTTAGTGAAAAAGGTGCGCTTGATACAAGGAAAGCATTGTTAGACGATTGTTTAGATGGATTAATGAAGGAAGTTTTAATGGATAAACAAAACGGCATTATGGGTAAAACGGTCATTCACCCTAGTCATGTCCGTGTCGTGCATGCACTTTATGCGATTTCGTATGAGGAGTATTTAGATGCATTGAGCATTGTAGAAAATAGTGATGGTCACAAAGGTGTTATGAAAAGTCACTATGCTAATAAAATGAATGAAATCAAACCACATATGAGATGGGCGCAACGAATCTTAAAACAAGCACATGTCTATGGCGTTTATCATGAATCTTTAGATTTTGCCTCATTGTTATTAAATTCTGAAATAGGTGGTAGTGTTTATGCAGCAACAAATGAGTAAACTAAGCATTTTGCCAAATTATACAATTGATATTGAAGTCACTCATAATCCTCATAATTTTGCACTGACAGATTTATTTAAAATGGCAGCACGTATTAATAAGAAGAGACAGTTTTTGTTTGTGAGCACTGTACTTGGCAAGCATTTAGCTGTTCGTCCCCAAGTCCCATTACTGACTGGAACTCTTCTAGCCTGTATGTATAATCAGCATCTTACTGGTCAAAATGTGCTTGCTATGCCATCTGTTGTAAAAGCATTAAAAGCTTGTACAGAGTTGGATGGAATTCAGGATTCAACGGAGGGTTCCATACCACTGTCTGAGGAAACATTGTTTATTGGATTTGCTGAGACAGCCACGGCACTTGGACATGCTGTATTTAATGCATTTCAAACGAATGCCATGTATATCCATACCACACGTGAAGTACTGCCAGATTTTGAACCATTTGTTACATTCGAGGAAGAGCATTCCCATGCGACAAGCCATAGAATTTATACAGAAGAGCCTGATGTTTTACTGCAAGCTAAACGTATTGTGTTAATTGATGACGAGATTACTACTGGTAATACGGTTATTAACATTATTCAAACACTGAGACAGAAATTTCCGCTTGTTAGGCAGTATGCTGTACTATCTATTTTAGATTGGCGTTCAGAACAGCAACAAAAGGTGTTTCAGCAATTAGAAGAGCAATGGGGGATCTCTATTGAGTTCATCGCCATTATGTGTGGTCAATTTAGCTGTGAGGGAGCACCAAATTTAACAAGCGAGCAACCTAAAATAACAACATGTGCCCCACAGGACATCACACTAATACCAATCAAAGAATCTCTTGATTGCAAATTCTATCGTTCTATTGCAGAGAATGGTCTTGTAAACAATCAGCCTTATATACTAGCGACAGGAAGATTTATGCTAACATCCAAACAGCATATCCAGCAAAAGAAAATGCTACAGGCAATCGCCGAGCAATTAAAAGAGCTACGAACGGGTGGACCAGCACTTGTTATCGGAACAGGGGAATTTATGTATGTCCCTATGCAAATTGCCTCTTATTTAGGGGAAAATGTTTATTTTCAATCGTCGACCCGTAGTCCAATTTATTGTACAGATGAACTAGACTATACGATTACAGAAAAAATAGTCTTTGAAAGCCCAGAGAACAATGGGGTTGAAAATTATTTATATAATATACAAAACCGGCCATATTCGGAACTTTTCATTATTGTGGAACGTATAGCAAATAAAGAGATAATTGCCCGCTTGGTAGAGGCATTACAATCCATCAGTAGCGCAAAAATAAATGTGATTTCTATGCATGAAGTGGAGGTAGAACGATGATATCGACTTTACAGCCAGATAAAATGGGGAGCTATGCACCAGAGGATGTTATGTTTTTATTGCGTGATATTAGTAATGTTTTTCTTGAAATGGATAATGAAAAACGTGAACAACTTATTCAAACGGGCACGCATTATTCTGAAATGCTACCAATGGAATACCAACCATCTAAAACATATATGGATCTATTTTATAAAACTTTAGATACTTACGCTGAAAGAATAGCAATAGCTGTTGGTGTGGTAGCAGAGCAAATCATCCAAAATAGAGGGCTAGATAATTTAATTCTTGTTAGCTTAGCAAGAGCAGGTACACCAATTGGCATTTTAATTAAACGGTATATACAAATGCGCTATAAGGTGAATGTACCACATTACTCAATATCTATTTTGCGTGGTCGTGGCTTTGATGAAACGGCAATTCGTTACATGTTGGCACAACATCCTCAAGGTTGTCTTCAATTTATTGATGGTTGGACAGGTAAGGGTGCTATTACCAAAGAATTACTACATTCCTGTCAAAAGTTTAATACACAACATCAAGTACAATTGAATGCCAATTTAGCCGTTTTGGCAGATCCAGGGCATTGTGCCGCCATTTATGGAACTCGTGAAGATTTTTTAATTCCATCTGCTTGTTTAAATTCGACGGTGTCTGGACTGGTGAGTAGAACAGTTTTAAATCTACAGTTTATGGATGAGGAAGACTTTCATGGTGCAAAATACTACAAAGAATTAGAGAAGATGGATGTGTCAAACTTGTACATAGAACGCATTGTCACATGCTTTGAAAATGTGCAGAGTGAGATTATACTTCAACTTCAAGAGCTACCCAATACCCCAATAACTTGGGAGGGAATGAAATCCGTACAAAGGATTCAGCAGGATTTTGGTATTGATAATATTCATTTTATCAAACCTGGTGTTGGAGAAACGACAAGAGTTTTACTAAGACGAATCCCTTGGAAAATTCTGGTTAATCCACAATGCATTCATGAGCTGGAACATATTTTATTATTAGCTCGTGAAAAAAATGTATTGATAGAACAATATTCGGATATGTCCTATTCATGTTGCGGCTTAATAAAAGAATTGTAGAGGAGAATAAGATGATACTATTTACATCAGATTTAGATAGAACACTTATTTATTCTAAACGTATGATGGAGATGTTTCCGCCAAATACAGAGACAATGGTAGTTGAGCGGAAGGCTGATAAAGACATGAGCATGATGACAAAGGCAACAGCAGCTTTATTGCAGGAGGTGCATCACCAAACACTATTTGTACCTGTTACGACAAGAGCATTGCATGAATATCAGAGAATACATTTTATTAATGACTTGTGCCCTACTTTTGCAATTACAAGCAATGGGGGTACAATATTAGAAAAAGGTCAGCCATATGACAAATGGACGAAAACATTATGTAGCCGAATTGAAGAATCCTCCATTCCACGAGAGGATATGTTAAAACTATTTCAAACAATCAAATCCGATACATGGCTACAACGTTCTTTCTATATAGATGATCTTTTTTATGTACATCATGTGGATAATGATGTTTTACGCCAAGATGAATTAAATGCAATAATTCAAGAGTTTGACGCTCATGGCTGGTACGTTCTTCTACAAGGTAAAAAATTGTATTTTATGCCCAAGGTACTGACAAAGGAAGCGGCTATAGATTATATGAAGAAATTTTGTACATACGATGTGCATATAGCAGCAGGCGATTCTATTATGGATTACGGAATGCTATCCATAGCTGATTTAGCATTTACACCGAATCATGGAGATTTAAAGGATAAACAGCCAAATGTTCTACCAAATACAACCTACTCAATTCATAATGGTGAAGCATTTACAAAAGATTTGCTAGAAGCCGTTTTACAAATTGCCACACAACAAACGGTAGTTTAGTTTTAAATACTTATTTGCTGTCATAGGTAAGACTATCCTATGACAAATGAATTCTTAAGCCTATGCTAAAGGATGATTTTTTAGGAGGTGCGTTTGTATGCAAACAATCACAATTCAATCAGTGTTGGAGCGAAATCCTGATGATTGGCTACAGGCGTTTCAAGATTCACCAAAGAATCGTGCATTTTATGAGGAAGCATCACAACAAATAACTTTTAGCCGAATTGCAGTACGTGTATTAGGAGTGCCAATTGAAGAGGATGATTATTTCAATTCATTATTTACCATGTCACAAACCCAAAGTATTCATATTTTAAGTGAAGAATTAAATAAAAATATTGAACAAAAAGACTTTCAGGCTATACAAACGATTCTAGAACAACATCAGCAAACACCTAAAGGGCTGTCTATTAATCGATTAGTTGCAATGATGTATGGGTATCAATTAATACCTAAGCATGATGATAGTGTAATGAACCGACATTTACAGCTAGCAACTATTAAAATTGTCGAACTTTTTCAGCAACAACAATCTTTAGGTCTACTTGCGAATGAATTTCGCCGTTTTTTAATTGATATGGTGAAGTGGTTAAAAAACCATTGGATTCAATGGACACAGGCAATGAAGCCGACAGATGATTTTCCTAAGGTTGTGTGGTATGGGGAGACGACTGTTAGTCAGCGTTATTTTCTATTATTGCTAATGGAGCTAGGTTGTGACGTATTAATTTTTCATCCAGCTAAAATAGATGAATTTGCAGAGATCGATCCTACAGATTCTTTTTCAATCAGTTATTCGTATGCAAGTGAAACAACTTTACAGCCATTTCCTGACAAACTTCGTGATCGTCAGGCAACTGTAGGCTATCGTTCGAGTCAGCATTTTGAACAATTAATGCATGATCAGCAATCAGGAGTTTTTAAGCCTTGGCAATTTAAAGATCTTATGCCACGCTCCTTAACACTAAGAATGACCTATGATGATATTTTTATTTATGCGAAAGAAAAGGCCATGGTCCGACCGAAATTTGAAGTTATTGGGGATGAGATAATCATTCCAGTAATATTTGCAAAAATTAGTGGAGTGTCGAGCCGACGTGAAGAATACTGGCATTATATGCATCAATTACTGGCTAGTCCGCAAACCGTTTTTGTGCAGGAGTTCCCTTATTCAAAAACGAGCAAGGCAAACTTCCATTTTCACTATAAACATTGCTTAGTAAATGGGGAGCTGTCAGTAGAGCGCATTATGCAAAGTGATTGGTGGCAGTACGGGGAATTACCATTGGAGCTACAGCGTGCAATTTCTTATACGATAAAATCTTCATGTGAGCAACCCATGTTAAAACAACAATCAAATGAGACTTTATATGATTTACAGTTATTTTTATTTAAACAGATGACGATGATTCCTCAGGATATACTGCGATTACTACAAAACTTTGACTACTCTCAAGAGGTACCAAAACTTGTATTATATCAAGCGCCACAGCAGCCAGCTTTATCACGAGAGGACATTGCATTACTAGCGTTTTTAAATCGCTTTGGTATGGATATTGTATTTTATAACCCGACAGGCAAACTAGATTTAGAAAGGCACTTACTAGAGGATTCATATGATGTACACCGTTTAGAGCATATGCTATTTGACTTGCCTTATGAAGAACCAAAGCAGCAAAAATCTGCACCAGATAAAATCATTAAAAAGCTCTTTAATCGTTTTTTCTGATGACAGGAAGGAGGCGGCACGAATGTCAAATAACCCTACGACAATTGAACAATTGACAGTGGAAACAGCAGAAGCCGTCAAACAACAATTATGGGGAAATACAGAGGTACAGAAAATTGCCAATCAGATTAATATAAAAAATCAGCAGGACTTAATGGAGTTGGGCAGAGAGCCAGCTACAAAATTAGCAAAATTCGCAGATCAAATTTTAGACTTAATCACCCAATCAGCATCCTATGAGTCAAATGAATTATTTAAGCAGCTTGAAGCCTTAATGTTGACATTTGATAAAAAAGATTTTGCTGATCAAAAGGGCTTCTTCAAGAAACTATTTGCACGTAAAGCGAAAAGTAATGATGATTTATTTGTGAAATACAATGTACTCAGTAGAGATATTGAAAAAATTCATTATCAATTTGTGCTTATGGAGGAGGAATTAGCAAAAGATAATCGAGTCTTGGCACGGTTATATAATGAGGATTTGATGTTTTATCTGGAGCTAGAAAAATATATTGTCGCAGCAGATATGAAATTACATGAAGTGCAAACAACCCTAATACCTATGTATGAGAAACAGGGTGAGGCGGGTAATCAAGTGGCAAAAATGGAGCTCAATCGTTTACAAGCAATTGTCGAGTTACTTCAACAGAAAATAGATGAGTTGGAGAAATCACGTATGGTTGCCATTTTAACAGCCCCGCAAATTGAGATGCTGCGCAATGGAAATAGTGAATTGATGGAACAAATTAATGGTGCTTTTGTTAAGACCATCCCTGTATTCAAAATGGGGATACTGAATGCTGTGAATGAAAGGCGGCAGCAATTACAGAGTCAGTCAGCATTAGCTTTTGAAAACCGTGTCAAGCAATTTGGAGGAGCCAGTAATGAAGCAGTTCAATTGAGCACTGCTCTAGCTCAGCAATCTGAAACAACACAAACACTTGAGGAAATTTGGGATACGATTATAGAGGGTATTACCAATTATCGTAAGCTTCATGGAGAATTAACAGCGCAGCGTAAGGTATCAGAGACACAGCTGATGGCATTAAGGACGTGAACCTTTAAAAGCTGACATCATTCAAAAAGAGATGATGTCAGCTTTTCATGTTGTTGAAATACTATTATGTCAATGAAATCAAGGTGACAAATTAAAAAGTATAGCCCTTTTTCAAAACGAGGGGTTGATCTCCGTTCCGACTGAGTGCTTTCCTGGGGGCGTCCGATGAGCCGCTTCACTCGCGCTCCAGGGTCTCATCTGTGACGCTGTGAACTGCACCCAAAATATTGGACTTAAAAAATCTAATATAAGGGGGTGCAGTTAGTGATTTCTGATGAACAAAAATTAGCCGCTGTTATTGCTTACTTTGAAGAAAATGAAAGTACGTATCAGATTGCAAAAAGATTACAGATTGACCGACATTACATTCGATTATGGATTGAATTATATCGATATCATGACATCGAAGGAATTATTCGTCCTCAGGGGTACACGAATTATGAAGATTCTTTTAAAATAAAAGTAATTCAACACCTGATAGAGACGGGCGATTCGCTCTTACAGACCGCTGCGAAGTTTAATATTCCTTCTCGTGAAACCGTTCGAAGATGGAAAAAACAATGGATGTCAAAGGCTGGAGAGGTGCTCTATCAAGTAGAAAAGGAGTGCCAATCGATGCCAAAAAAACATACCCCTGCGACCGATTTAAATGAGAAAACGATGGATGAGTTAAAAGAAGAAATTGAATATTTACGTATGGAAAATGCCTATTTAAAAAAGTTGAAAGCCTTAGCTCAAGAAAAGGATGCATTCAAACCAAAGAAAAAGTAAGAGCTGTATATGAGCTAAGGCTGGATTTTCCTCTTCAAGCTCTATTAAAGGTGGCAAAACTCAAGAAAAGTACGTATTATTATCACCTTCAAAAATGGACAAAACCAGATAAATATCAAGAGATCAAAGAACGAATCCAGACGCTTTTTCATCATCATAAGGGGCGTTATGGTTATCGTCGTATTTGTTTAGCCCTCCGTAATGAAGGATTTTTCATCAATCATAAAACGGTTCAACGATTGATGCAGGAATTGGGCTTAAAAGGGACGGTACGCCCTAAAAAATACCGCTCGTATAAAGGGACAGTGGGCTATGTCGCAGAGAATCTAATTCAGCGCGATTTTGAAGCCACTGAACCAAATCAGAAATGGGTAACCGATGTAACTGAATTTAAAATGAATGGTCAAAAAATCTATATTTCAGCTGTATTAGATTTATTCAGTCGAGAAATTGTTGGATATGAGGTATCGAAATCACCTAATTTTGAGTTAGTTCAACAGTCTTTTAAAAAGGCGTTTACGTATACAAAGTTACTGGAAAAGAATGACTTAATCATTCATTCGGATCAAGGATGGTTATATCAAATACCGCGTTTTCAAGAGTTATTAGCAACTTATGAAATCAAGCAAAGTATGTCACGGAAAGGAAATTGTTTAGATAATGCCGTGATAGAAAGCTTTTTTGGCATAATGAAATCAGAATTTCTGTATACCACTACGTTTAAAAACTATGAAGAATTCAAAAAAGCGTTAGCAGACTATATCTATTATTACAATAATGAACGGATAAAAATAAAACTCAATGGAAAAAGTCCAGTTGAGTTTCGAAAGGTTTCTTAAAAAGTTCAAATTTTTGGGGTCAGATCACTATCCCACGGGAGTCGAGTAGCCTTGCACTCCAATCTGCAATAGTGTAGAACTTTAAATATTTTCTTCCTTCAAAAGTAAAGTAAAAGCATATTACTCAACATTAAATGGATAGAATAGTAGTACAATTCTATAGCTGTCAACCTACATTTTGTGCATAAAACTACTTTATAAATAAACATAAAGCCACTTATTGCTGACATATTGCTTTCGCATAGAAAAATGTTATCAGCTTCATTTTTGCGAAAAATAGTGATGGCTAAGACTTCAATTTATCACTATACATTTATGTGAAATGCCAATGAAAATATTATGAGCAATGGTTGATTGGGGTGTAGACTGAGTGACTCCTTGAGGATTCAGCGTCACAGAGGAGGCCCTGGAGCGAGCATGCGAGTATAGCGGCTCATCGGACGCCCCCAGGAAGCTCTGCTCTGCGCGAAAGCGAAGCGTCAGCGGCAAATGTTTTCTGTAGCGAAAGCAAAGCGACAGCTACAAAGCACTCAGTCGGAACGGAAATCAACCCCTCGTTTTGAAAAAGGGCATACTTTTTAATTTGTCACCTTGATTTCATTGACATAATAGTATTTCAACAACATGAAATGACCTATTGTTATTTGGTGACAATAGGCCATTTTTTATTACAAAGTGTCAATTTGACCCTTAATGTAATAATAGGTTTCTTCAATTTTTTGCTTATACGGAAGATCGATTAAATCCTGTGAATCCTTATAGGCCATTTTTGCAATTTCATAGGCTGTTGTTAACTCACCAAAATGTGCATAACAGAGTGCCTT